>JGI24159J19872_10002780_pt1 | contig 21191 bp, 11 predicted proteins | sample Ectturendosymbi4_FD_19872 | JGI IMG/M metagenome (IMG submission 19872) | reverse complement strand
CAAACTGTGGTACGCATAGAGTCAGTTGCCGGTGTAAGATCAGTTCCATAATAATTATTCGTCAAAATTGTATTCCTTTGTTATTTGTCAAATTTATGTTTTTAACCTATTCAGATTCCGTGTTGATAACGCCAGGGTCTTCCAACGAGTTTCCATAAATCTCAATGTGACCGTTGGTCAAGCTGCATGCCGACTATTGTGTCGATATACAGAATGCACGTTGGCTGCGTCCTGCATTTGCTGAATCGTGCCGATTGTTACGTGTGAAAAAGGCGAAAGAACTTGTGACTGTCGATGTTTGAAATGCACTTGATCAAAGCTTAAAGATTGCACTGCAGATAAGAGCTATGTGTACTACAGATAAGAGCTACATGTACTACACCCTACGCATTGAGTAAGGCTACCAGCATTATCCTACAATAAAAACATAGTTGCTTCTTCTGAACAATACTGTAGTTTTGCTAGCGTTTCTATTACGTAAAGCTCGTTTGATATTTTTAGACGCGATTTCTTCCATTTAGTTTTCTTTAACAAAGTCATTCAGAAATCAGATTGCTATTGAGAACTTGTGCAAGTTTGTTCTTCTCCCATGCTACGCAAATCAGAGAAGATTTTAATGAGCTTGAACAGCAAGTAAAAGTCACTTTGCCAACTGGCAACCACAGAACTCTTACCACAAGGAGACAAGGAATAGCGTAACACCAAGAAAATGACAAAAGCGCGTTTGGGACTGTTGCCTTAGAGTAGTGGTTCTTAGTTTATCCGACCCCGCGGACCCAGCTTATTCCTTAGCTTGATGTTTACTACAGCGACCGCTCAGAAGAAGGGTCTGTTTCAAGATTCAATAGAATTGAAAATGAATTGAAGGGTTGCAAATTTCCAGGAGAGGTTGCCCACACTAAGCATTAAAGGTGACAAACTCAGGCAAACATTTTTTAATGAATTTCTGCATGATTTTGTTATGAAGAAGGCCAGACCTTTTCTAATTGTGCACTGTGCTCTGTTCCGTCGTACTTGGTTCGATGATTGTAGCATTTTGTATGTATTTCGATAATGCAACATAAGGGAAGTTTAAAACAATCCCGTCGCCACGGGGGCATTGGTAGGCTCAACTCCTCCAAATTTAAATATGAAACACTATATACCAGTGGAGATTCTATCAAATTTTCAGAATGTCAAATCCCGTTGCGCAAATGTAAAGCCGCCTATAGTGAAAACTTTCTGGCGACGGTTCTGGTTTAAATCTCACATCCCATCCAGGGCCGGATTAACCATTGGGCAAACTGGGCAAATGCCTGGGGTCTCGCGCTTTTGGGGGCCTCGCGCTTGAATATCGAAAAAGTACTTCTGTGGTTTTCAATGTTTTTAGGCTGTTTACCACGCGTGAAAATTGTAGTTGTTGATTACTGCTTTTAGTATATAGGTAAAAATTACTGCAAAGCAATTGAGTTACAAATAAGCGTGATGGTTCATTTCTCATTTAATCTCTGATTTGCGTCACTAATCTAACCACTTTTAATTATGATGGTAGTAGAAATACATGTCTAGGATTATATTTTTCCACAAAACGGATTATTTCAACACAATCGTGTTGTGTCATTTAGCATGCTTGATCCGCTTACCTCGTAGTCACTTCACGACTAAAACATGCCAGAAGTTGCTTTATTTAATATTCCGTAAATGTAGCTCCATGCAGTGGTGTGTTTAAGTGGAGGTGAGCGAGGCAATTTATCGGGTTCCCTTTTGTAGGATCCCCACTCGACGCGTTTCGCGCGTTTTTGGTGGAAAACGTATTATTCACTCATATATTCCAAAGCAGAGCAAAAGTAAGTGCCCTGCTTTTAAAAGGCCACCCAGCAGCAATTGTAATGTGGACGTACTCTACTTTCGAAGGGGGCCCCAACAACAACTGTAACCTGCAGTTGCATTCAAAGGGACCCCCAATACCAACTGTAATGTGTAAGTACTCTGTTTTCAAAGGCGCCCCCAACAGCAACCCTAATCTGCTGGTAGCCTGCTCAGCTTTCGAAAGGGCCCCAACAGGCAACAGCAACTGTAATATGCGGGTACTCTGCTTTCAATGGGGCCCCCAGTAGCAACTGTAATGTGTAATAGTAGCCTACTCTGCTTTCAACGGCGCCTTCAGTAGCAACTGCAATGTGTATGTACTCTGCTTTCAAGGGGATCCCCAGTAGCAACTGTAATGCGTAAGTAATTTGCTTTCAATAGGCCCCCAATAGCAACTGCAATGTGTAAGTACCATGCTTTCCAAGGGCCCTCAGCAGCAACTGCAATGTGTAAGTACTCTGGTTTCAAAGGGGAGCTCAGCAGCAACCGTAAATTAGAGAAGTAGGGGACGATGACAGCTTGGATCGCTTAAATGTTATGTGTCGCTAGCTTTGTCTTCCCAACTTTTCAATGTTTTTAGAGTTGTGCATCATGAATACCCTTTTGCATATTCTGATATGTCAGTCATGCTGTGTATTCTCAGGAACGTATCTTTGGGTGGCCCGCATATCTTCTATCTAGGCTTGATCAAAAAGGTCTTACCACGGTTGAATGAATATGATAACGTCATCAGAGGGCCTAATTTCAGCTTTGCCTCGGACCCCCCAACCCTAAGTCCACCGTTGGCTGCATGTTTTTTTCCAGATAGCTTAGCTTAATTAGACAGACAACTAGGTTACATCATGTACATTTGTTCACAAATTTGCTTGTCTGTTTTTGTCAAAAACTATTCTGGAACGAGGTCTTTTCTGCTCCGAAGCATAGGGCATTATGACTTACCTGCGATTCACTCTGAAGGCGAAAAGGGCGATAATTTGGCATTAATTCATGCAGAATCGTCTGTAGACCTACTCCAAAAATAAAAATTTAATAACGTTGTCGATCATTTTGTTGAAAGATTAACAATAGAAATGCAAAAGTAGCTTCTCCACAATTTTGAATGTTTCTTTCAACACTGTAGCTTAATAAGTTGATAAATTGTACTTTGAGTTCGAGGTTTAAGGAATGGTTGAAGTTTAACTACTTTTCATTTAGTGATGAATTGTTGTTGCTGGTTTTTAGCTAATTTCATGCTACCGTAGCAGTAGAATTGTTAAGTCAGCTGCGGGTTAGAGACTGTCGTGAGTGGTTCAGGTCCAATCAGACGGAGAGATATTGAGAACATAGGCGTAGCCAGGTGAGGCCCAGGGGCCCATGTTCCCTTAAATGTTTAGCATATATAGTCATTTTGTGCTTTGAGAACCGGTATCGCAAACAAAATAGTGTTATTTGCCTAAAATCAAACATTTTGCCACCCCAATTTTTTGGGCTGGCCACGCCACTGATTGCGAATACATAAGCTGCCAAATCGTATAAGTTTTGACCGGTGTTTCTGCAACGTTCAAACGAGGGCATGTGAAACGCTACGCCGTTGCGCTAAGCGGTTAGGGAGCCTTGCCGTCATGACTTTGGCCTCGCGTTCAATCCGGCCCTGATCCTATCGCGCGACCGTCTCGTTGCGACTTGCGTTCGATTCTTAGCAGTCTGATAAAGTAATAAAAACACCAATCGTGAACCTAGCAGCTGCAACCATCTGAGTGCGTTGTACTTGACGTGTTTTGCTCGCGTGTGTGAGATTTTTACATCCGTGGTAAGCGAGTCGCAACGTGGTCCACACGTTGGGCATTAACGTCTTTATGCCGCCACACATATGAGCATGATGTTGTTTTTTCAGCACAGACAAGAAAAATCAGATGTGCAACTTATGAAAACGTAGGCCATGTGTTGTGTCAATTCCGGTTGGTTTGCCTGCAAAAATTGATAAGCCTGTTCCCGCCAGCCAAATACGATTTAAACAATTCCGTGTCATTGAACGCTTTTGCTTTGAAGGCAGCAACAAGCTTAGTGATCGTGGGCACACTAGGGATGATTTAGAATTATTTATTGGCCGTACTTTTAGAGCGTCCACATCGTCATTTTCGGCTAAGCTCAAACTGAAAACACTTTTCCATTTTTTCTTCGCAATAGTGGGAGAGGGGGGCCTCACAAGTGGATTAGTCTAGGGCCTCGCATCAGTTAAATCCGGCCCTGGTTATAAGCGTTTTGTAATTCGCAGGTCATGTTCCAATAGTTGCTGCAAGATACGATTTGATAGTTGTTGTTGTTTCAATAGTTACTGCTACTTGTCTTCTGAAAGTTAAGTTTATTTCGTAATTGCAAATGTGTGCTGCTTAAATCAGTCTTTAGCGATATTCACTTTCCCCTCGCATAAGTCTGGTGAGTAGGGCAACCGATTTTTTTACCTAAAAACTTAAAATTTTGACTTTATTTTGACCAATAGGTTTTCTGCGTTTGCAATTGCAAAATAATTCAGCTTTAGGTGCTGCGGTAAACCTAGAAGCATATTCATGCACTCTGAGCTTCGAAATAAATAAAATTGGTTGTTAACTTTGGGAATGATATATAGATAAGTACAATAATAACTACAATAGTGTCAAACCTGAGAAGATCATAAAGTTGGAACATTACATGCAGAATGGATTGAGCATTTACCAAACCAAGTACTGTAAAACCACATTCCTTGCCTCAACACGCCTATCCTACAAAACATTCAATTGTCAAGTAGTAGGCAAAAAACAATGTTACGTCTTACTTCAGAAATTGCAACAAACCCATGATGATTACTGAATCGCAGATAAACGTGCAAAAGCATATCAATATCTGTTGCTGTAGTTTTAAAGAAATATCGATAAAGAGAAATAAACTGTGGTGCAAGAAAAGTTTCACCCAACGATAAATTTTGACTTTACTTTTTTTGACCTGGTAACTTGGGATTCCCTCGTGGTATGAGCATGGGATTGGGTTTGTGGACATTTCATAAGCTTCAGAAAAGGCAACAAAATTTTGACTTTATTGAATTTTGGTTTCTCTACTGATGAGGCAACCTGAGCTTGGCGAAAAACTTTGAAATACACCTAGTTTTAATTATGCCAACCCCATGACGATTGCAGGTGTGCAAAAATGGCGGTTCCTCAAAAAGTACCAAAAATAGCGGTTCCTATTAAAAACTAATAAGCACCGGCGTATATGCTTTGTAAGGAAATCGAAGCATTTAAACCAGTTCTATCAATTCAGGTTCGCAAACCAGTGAAATTTTTTGAATTCTCGCACACAATAACAAGCACATCTTTTTCCCTAATTTGTTTATTNCCCTCAGAATTTACATGACCAAGATCGTGGAACCAGAAAAGGAGTTTCGTTAAGCTCAAACTAATTAAATCTTNCTTGAGATCTTCAATCCAACAAGAGCNCCTAAATTGTTTGGCGTTTTTACCATTGAATCCAATGTTAGAAAAGGCATAANCATGTACAAATTGCAACATTATAATGAAAGGTTACACTGTAGTTTTATGTGGTATCTTGATATCACGATTTTTCTTTGCGGATGTTTTGTAACTAAGTTGTTATATCTTTACTGGCTGATCGTATCAAGCAGTGTAGTTAATTCCTTTCAATACATGGCCAATTGACTGCCGTAGCCTACCCCGCGGGAGGCACCATGGCCAGAGAGAAGGTACTGAATGTAGTAACTCTTTGATTTATTGGGTGTTACGGAGGTGTTCGTTGAAGTCTCTGCTGGAGATGTGAAACTGGGGGCATGCCTCCAGATACCCCTAGCTTGGTATCGCCCCATCAGGCCTCGCTCTTTAACATCACCGATTTCTATTTTTATGACTCGATGTCCCCCATCAAATATTTCTGCACACGCCACTGAGTGGGCCCCGCAAAAGTGTTTCCAATCGGGCTCCGCACTTGCTAAGGCCGGCCCTGGATGAACCATCGATGTTGAGATCTCGCTGGTGTTCCTGCATCAGAAAAGACTCGAGTAGGCTAAGCTTCTTTTGACCGACGATGCTTCCCAATATTTCCGGTTGCTTGAAGTTAAAACGGTGCGTGCTGGGATTGGCTGGCAAATGTTTGCAGACCCTTACTGCTTTTTAATACATTATGGTCTCTATAACGTAATACAGTACGAATACTTTCAAACTGCATCTTAAAAATGGGAGCATTCGAACGCCGAAAAGCTGTCAGTTTTTTATCATTTGCAGTTTCACTGCTCAGATCGGTCTTTGTTCTGATCTTCACGTATGGTCATGAATCATGGGTAATAAATGAAGAGTGTTATCTAAAATACTAGCGGCAAAAATGGACTTTACGAAAAGTTCACGGCATGACACTTTGGGATAAAGTACGCGGCTGTGAAATTCGTAAATCCCTGAATGTCGTGCCACCTCTCCGAATTTCAGAGCTTTCAGCTACGTTTTTCGGCCATGTGGCCAGAATGCCCTGAGGAATATTGGCGAGGCAAGTCCTACTGGCTGTGTTGCAGATCCTTGGGGTTAGGGCCTGAACATTCAAATGAGAAAAAAATGTTTTTATGAATCGTTCGATTATTGAATGCCCAAGAAATAAATTTATCTTCGTCATACACGGTGTTCAAATCGACACCGCCTATCTAACACTGACTCTTTTCTTTCGGAACATGGTTTTCTACATTGCACATCGTTTAATCCAACACCAGAAAGAATGAAAACACAATATCGAAGAAAAGTCACATTACTTGTCGGAACATCTGCAGCGTGTAACCAAAATCTCACGGCTGTTTTGCAAAGCACACTTTCCACATTTTGGTTGGTTGCAGACTTTGCACAATTTTACCGTAACGTCAGAGCAGCATGTGCTTGAGTTTTCGTGCCAAAGGCATCTCTTTTCGTTTTATAAAATGTGCTCTTGCGTTTAAGACAGCGTCGGATTTAGATGGTGGGGGGCATGTGCCCCAGGTTTGGTGGGAGACCCCATGTGTGGATACAAAATATTTAGGTAGGGGATGATCGATGAAGTCACTGGTATTTCCACATATCATTAATATTTATGACGTGATCTTGTGACGTCACATTTGTTAACTTAAGTGTAACAATACTCCATGATACAATATGGTATTTGACAACGATTAGCGATTTGTGAAACTGTTGCAAAACCAGTTGCTAAGCATCGCGTTTTGAAAAAAAAATTTATAATTTTTTGAAAAAGCTTCCTGGACGATCCAACGTTTTCATCATCTCCAAATGCCAGTCTTCGCTCAGCAATAAATGTTACGACAGAAAGCAAACGTTGCAGGCAGAGGTGATTTCCGATATTGTTCGCATATATGGTCCTGACTGGCCAGTTCTGTATTTATTCTTCATAGTGATTAATTACATCTGCGACTAAATGTAATCGTGGCATCCATATGTTCCATTGAATGCTCGTGACTCCTCAGGCGCTCGAGAGTGTGTTTCCAGGCGAAGATTCCCTCTTAATAAGGAAACGCGCACATTTCGTCATATCCGCGCACATCAGTCTACAAGTGAAACATTTAACGGGAGTTTGTGAATAAGAAAAACAAAGCCAGCTTGTGTCAATTACTTCGCCACGGTGGTTCTGGTGACGAATAAGACTTGTGGTACATTTACGTGACATGCTTCTGTCTTCCGTGTAGTGGAACATCATGTTTTAAAAAAGACTTTTCATCACAATGTCAAAAAGAACCTATTTCATATTTCAACCAACATTCCCTCATTTGTTCCGGTATATTGGCTGGGCAGAGGGCCCAAGACCGAATATTTTGCGGTTTCCTTGGATTTCTTTAAAATGTAAAATCGCCTAATAATTTCTTGAAACTAATTGCATTAAAGATGTTTTGAAATGCACAGCAGCTTTAATAGAGTAGAAACTGGTTCAATTAGAGAGATTTCTCTTTCTTTTAGGTTTGTGGCTGCATCAAGGAAAAAATCGTTCCACATTAGCGTAATGAACCACAAGTTGCAAAATATTTTGCCCATCTTTCATGTTTCATCATTTTGCAACAACTTTGGTTGATGCCATGGGTGGCGGAACCTTTTTCAAAGCTGGAAGACCCAAGTACACGTCAAAAAAACTATAGAAAATTTTTGCGGTTTGAACTGGCAACTGTGACGTCACAATTATTGAAACATGAAGGTATAAATTACACTATTTTAGACAAAATTACACCACTTGAAAACGTATCGGTTAACCACCTGAAATTCAAATAGGCTGTTACAGGGGCAGTCCAGGTTAATAGCGTCACTCGGGCTCATCATCGATTATTCTGACTTACTAAAACCGTTCGACGCTTGCGTCACTGAAATTTCCATTTGTTCTCATTTTGGCTGGTACTATTTTTGCTCTGTGACGTTAACAACGTAACAATGAATGAGAATTTCTCATGCAGGGTTGCCAGACCTACTTTTTGCCAAGGGGCCAATCTAGTCCAGAAAATAGCCGAAAAAGAGCCAAATTCTAAGACAAGGGGCCAGGAAAGGGGCCAACCATTTTTTCCAAATTTATCAGCAGCTACAAAGTCATATGAACCTATACTTAGCAATTTATTAAATGGCAATGTTCCTCAAGCACTATTGTAGCGCAACAACAAAACAAGCACGTGATGAAAGATCGCAACACAAAAACTTGATTTCCATGTACGTACAGCCATAAACTGAGATAAATTTATCATCGTCGATAATTGCTAAAGCGATCAAAAACAATCTGAACAAAACCAGCAAACACGTGCACCACCTGAATAGCAGCAGGTAACGTAACAGCTCTCACTGCTACCTCTGCAATTACAGCAAGTAACAGGTATTCTGATGAACTTACTTTCACAATAATTCAGAAACTCTAAGGATCCTAAAGAAATTTTGCAGTCAAAAACCTTTGGTGAAAATCTGCAATCAATTAGTCAAAAAAGTGAAAAAATGTGATTTCATAGATAAGAACCATGGTGGTCAGATCTAATTTTGTAAGGGGCAAGTCTATTCTGGAAAAGGGCCAAAAAGAAACGAAGGGTCAAGTAAAAATTTTGGGGGCAGCCAGTGTTATTTGTGACCAAATTTATGAAAGTTGGCCCCTAAAAGGCCTACCTGGCAACCCTGTTATCATGATTACTTCTCCATTGTTGGAGAGTAACGCGCGTCATAGAGCAATGATGACGCCAGTAAGCCCTCTGAGTATACTAGGCTCATTCGTATAAGCCCGAGTTGGTGGACAATTTTTTATTCGTTTGAAATTACTCTCAAAATGGGAACTGTTCACAGGATTGGATTTCAAATCCAATGTTCGAAGCAAATCTATTGCTTCAAAAACATTTAGTCGGATATTAATTATGTTTTGAAAAAGACTTAATTACATAACCCGGCAGCTCAGGCTAGATGATCTCGAGTAAATTGCGAGCGAACGCAGTCGAGAGAACGCCCGCTACGAACAATATTATTTCATTCAGGTCGCCTGCAACATGAACGTGGAAGGCCGGACATGAAACGAAAATAGATGAACAGTGACAAGGTACAAAGAAAAGAGCCCGGGTTAACAACTTCATGAAGTGGGACCAGCCCTTGGGTGGTGGCGCAAATATACAAAGCAAGCTCGCTTTCTCAGATATGAATCGCAATCGCAGACTCGGGTTGAACCCGTGGATCCGGAGTCGCCACTGGGCTGTTAAAAACACAAAGAACACAGCTTAAAAACAGACAAAATGACACAGCATTGATACCTGTCGTAAACACATTCAAAATCACAACTTTTCCACATCTTGAACACAAAAGTAACATGACTGAATAAAATGAATGCTCATTCTACAAAGGCATTAGATACCGAAATGCAAAGACACGACAAAGCATATTTAGCAACTGGCAAGTTTTCTGGATGCCAATTGTGTCACCAATGCAGAAACAAAATATAGCTATTTGGCGTTGCCAATGCAAAAACAAAAACACATTTGAAATTGATCTGTCAAATATTTCATTTTGCGTATAAGAACCAGCAAAATTTCACTATTTTAAGATGGTGTTAAAACGCTTGAAATAGCCTACACCAATTTTAGTGGTGTGGCACAAACCTTTTCCTACACACAAACATGGGGGTCGAAAGGGGGCCACGAATTTGAAAATTTCAGCAAAAAAGACTGTTTTCTTAGTTTCGAGTGGTAAAAAACAAATTTCACCACTTTTGGCTCCCTATTCCTAGAAAAACGTTTAGAAATTCCACTAGTGGCCAACCCTGGAAAAAAATTTTCCGATCCCACATAAACATGTAAAATTACACCATTTTTGTGAAAAATTGTGTTGTATTTCACCATATGGCAACATTGTTTAACAACACCAATGCGGTAAGCAACCCATAGCAGGATGACAGACTGTGCACGGTGTCTTTTGCCAAACAAATACGAAATCCTGCAAAATTACAGATACAAATAATATTGACAAACACTAAATTTGCATCATGCTTTTCATTAAGACATGTTTTTCAATAACATTGACAAAACACTAAATTTGCAACATATTTTTTATTAAACGATTTACTTTAACAATGAACCCAATATTAATTGTGCTACTTACACTTATATAGGCAAAATTCGACATTCAAAAGTGGAAGGGCCTAGGCCCATGCAGCCTCTCCGGTTCCGTCACCTATGGTTGATGCTCTTTTTGCACGAACTCAAACAAGTTTTGGTATTGACCAAGTAGTTTAGCTTCATCAATACAAACGTTCCTCTCAAGCAGATACTACTCACTTGGTTCATTGTTTGCCAATCCAGTGGTTTGCAAACGGAGGAATCTATTCAAAGCATTGAAATTCAGCAAATAAAGTGGTCCATTTAGCTAAATGTGCAGCACAAGATTGTGCAGGACAGATACATCTGACATGAATAAATCACAGTCATGATCTTTGCCTTCTCTCGGTCTCAGAGTTTTCTTAGTAGTGATTTAACTTGGCTTGATATGTACATCTGTTTGTCTCTATTTAATCCTTGCCTTCACAGTGGCGAAACACGATACAACCTCAACAAGTGATGCTTTGGACTTCTCAATATTCTGAACTTGCTCAAGCAACCACAAAAGATTTCAAATGTCTTAAACAGTTCGCCCAGAGAATTTCCAAAAAAACGTTTCAGAACAACAGTTGGCTTGTCGATGGACATGAAATACGAATGTGAATCTGGGTACATTTAAAGCATCCTTGTTAAGCTAGGATAAAGTGATAGTAACCAGGTTCTGCTGTGGGAAGTAAGTTTTTGGTACTCAATATCCACAAATTCACAATAGTCTTTTCACTCTCTTTTGCGAACTTTGTAAATGCAACCATACGTAATTCACTCTGCTTCAAAATCATTTACTTCTTTTTTGAAAAAGGGATACTTCTGACGAATTTCTTAATTTTTTTATCATTACTTTATCAGCTATAAATACTAGAAAGCACTACACTACGGTATGTGCAATACACTGATCATCGTATCACGGTTCATCAGCAGTACAGTATTATAATAGAGTCAAAAGTCCGCGCTCTAATGCTAAAGTCATTGAGATATTAAAAATCGATTTGCCGCTGCTGTAAATTGTAACGATTAATGTGAAAGCATTCGCGCCATTCCAATCGAGAATTAACTCAACTAAAACACAGATTAATCAGACAACTTGCAGGTCCATCCACAAACTAAGCCACGCCACCAGCTCATAATCTTATTGCAGTTGAGTAGGAACAACTTACTGCATATAAATACAATATATCATAGCCAGTGGGGTGACTGACGGGGGGCAGAGTGGGGAATTGCCCCCGAGGCAAGATAAATGTAAAAATCGGTCTCCCACTTAACTTATTATTCGGTTTAGCATTCTTTTGTTTTTCAGTAGGTTGTTGTTTTTACGTTTTTTCGGATTATTTTTCGGTGATTTAGGGTTTTTGGTTTAACTATCGACATTCGGATTCACCATCATTTTTCAAGTTTTTTTTTCTGAGTTTTAGCTATTGGACCCCGTACAGTGGCTAGTGGGCAACATTTATCCAAGTTTACCAACCTGGTTCAAACCTTTAGTTACGCCACTGATCATAGCTATGTAAAATAAGAAATATAAAAAGGAAAATATTTTGACATTTTTGAATGTCGTCGGAATCGGAGATTATTTCATTTCTCATTAAAAAGTGGGCATGTACTCCAAAGAGAGGACGTATGATAGCCCTACTTAACATTACTTCTCATATGCGACCTGTGCAAATCTGAGTAAGGCAGACGCAAAATCTACCAGTAACGAGTAGAGGCTTTAGCTAATGCGTTCTATGTGGCCTAGCCTTGCGTTCACTAGATTCAGATACCTGACCGACTTTCAGGAAAACAATAAGTGCAATAGTTGTTTCGTCACAATATCATATAATATACTGTCATCTGGACGACCGATATTTTAATAGCGTCTACAAACAAAATTTCCTCGCTAATAAAAATAAGAGGCACACACATGTTGTACATATGGCTAAACACATGAAAATGGTGGGTGGTCCTTTTTGTTGGGAGGGCAGGCCCTGGGCCCGGTCCTCCCTTTAAATTCGGCACTGGTTTGTGACCTTGTTTGACAATGATTTATCGTAACTCTCCGAAAAGGCGAAGTATGAACACCTTGCGGGTTGTTTTCCCAAAAATCATCTGGTACAAAATCCACGCATTCAGTGCTGCAATCAGTTGTGGACTTAGGATGGGGAGCGAATGCTAACTTTTAGTTAGCCAAACAAATACGAAACCGAATGCTAACTTTTAGTTAGCATTCGGTAAGCATTCGAGCCAATCTATTCGCTTGTCCACACTAAGCATTCAGTAAGCATTGAGCCACTCTATTCGCTTTTGCGGTCGTTAAGGGGTTAAAAGTGACAAACTTAGGCAAACAAATTGTCAAAAATTCTTAGACAATTTTGCTATGAAGAAGGCAGGACAAAACCTTTTTAACTGTTTACTGTGTTATGTTCAGCCTTACTTGGTTCGATGATTGTAGCTTTTTATTTCTTGATACGTATTTCAATAATGACAGCACAAGCGAAATGTAAACCTGTTCAGTCGCCAAGGTGGGCATTGGTGAGCTTAGCCCTTCCAAATTTACATATGAAACACTATTAATCAGTAGAGATTTTATCAAAATTTCAGAATGTCAAGTCACCTTGCGCAAATTTAAACCCCCTATTCAAGACTTTCTGGGGACGGTTCTGTTTTTTAAACTTCACATTATGTCACGCGAAGTTTTCGAAAATTTCCTACGCCCGACTCCGACCTTCCCAAAATTTTCGACTCCGACTCCTTAACATAAAGCTACTGATGTTTGGCTGTTAAAATCAATGAAAGTCGTGGTGCACAGCAATAAATATTTGTTTCAACAAATGTTTCAAAAGAAATTGTACCATTTCAACAGGAATTCCCAATTTAGGAGTGTGATGTAAAAAATGATCCAATTGGACACCTGGAGTCGGAGTCGGACAAAAAAATCCGACTCCGACTCTCATTGTTGTTGGGAATCCGACTCTACCCAAAAACCTCCGACTCCTTGCCACTCCGACTCCGCAACCCTGGTCCTCACGCTGTGCTTTAAAGTCTTTATGCCGCCACAATACACATACTATATAGGTGCAGTGTGTTTCTTTTTTTTTAACACAGATAAGAAAAACAGATGTGATTCTTATAAAACACGTAGGCCATGTGTTTTGGCAAATATTTCAATTGTGGCGATTTCAGTTGGTTTGCCTGTGGCAATTCATAATCCTGTTCCTGTCAGCCAAGTAGGATTTCAACAATTCCGTGCAACAATCACAGTGATCGTGGGTACTCCAGTAACAATTTAGAATTTTTTACTGACCCTACTTACAGAGCATCATTTTCGGACTTTCGCAAATTGATTAACGCTTGCCAGTTTTTTCCTCGCAACAATGCGAGAGGGGGGTTCACAAGTGGATTAGCCTAGGGCCTCACATCAGTTAAATCCGGCCAAGGTGCCATACCGTAAATAAAGTGTTATTGCAAGAATTATATCAATTAATCGGAATCAAAATGCTGATTTCAGATTTTCTAAAAATTTTGGTTCTTAGTTCCAATTTCCACTGGTGCAAATGACCGTTTGCCCCTGCTGACGCCCATGAAAATAGCCCACGGTAGTATCTCTTTGAAAAACAAAATGTCCTTAAAAAAAAATTTCAAGTGATCTGGTAACCCTACACTGATCCGAGATCGCAAGATGCATCGTCGGATTCAATACACTTGAAAAAACTTTCGAGAACTTTGTAGCTATCTTGGCAAGTGAGAGATCGAACAAATATGTAGTAATGAGAAATTTCGTGACTTCTAAAATTTCCAGCATATCGATGACGTGACTGAGCACGGCTTGGCCATCGATGTTTTTAGAAAACTCTTTGTCAAACCTAAAAAGAAGTCTGTGATTGCCATCAACTTGCTACCAGATAGCAAGACCCGTCGGAGTTTGTCAGGCAGTATATGTAAGTTATCAGAACTTCAAACAAAACTGCAACTTTCAACAGGTGACGGCTGTGCAACATCAAAACGAATATATTAGAGACTCTCTATAGTGGCCGGCAAGAATTTGAGCGACCATAACTTCCGAAGGGATTGGTCTAGAGAGTCACCGAAGATATCATTGGATCCGTAAGACCGCACAATTTAAGATATTTCGCGGTCACCTGTAACGTTTCTGTGACGTCATTTTCGGGGGAAAACCCTTGTTGCGTAGGCTAAAAAAACAGTTACGTCCATTCAAACAGCCATAGAGCTCAAACCAAACACGATGGAAACAAACTTTCTGCATAAAAAATGTTTGTGAAAACCTTACCTTTGCAATGATGATCAAAAAAGTTGACATTTCTTTTGGTGGGAGTCCAAGGGGGCAAAACTCACGGATTTTGGGGGATTTTGAGATTCAAGCCGCTTTATTGATAGTCAGAACCCACTCACCCACCAAACTTGCGTATCGGTGACAACCATATGAGATTAGGTATTTAGACAGCCTACTGTACATAAAATTGCCACGAGGCAGACCTGATGAAATCAGCTACAAGGGAAGTTAGATGCGATCTCAACGCTCAAGCAATCAAGCGTTGCCACGCCATATTGTTGCAAAGGCTCTGACTGAGTTCCTGATGAAACATTAATTGTTTCTGAAAGCAGACCTTCATGAGACAGATTCAAGTTGAGCAACAAGAAAACAAATGGAGAACCAATTCCTTGTAACAGCTGCTGTCAGATACCAGCAGGGTGCCAAATTCTTATTGTGTTCGACTCAGGACCAGGGCCGGATTAAATGAACGCGTGCCCCCGGGCAAAGTCGTGACCGCGAGGCCCTCTAAACGCTTAGGGCGACTGCGTAGCGTTTCATAGTCCTTGTTTCTACTTTGCAGAAGTCAAAAGCGTCAGAACTGATACGATTTGGCAGCCTGCACATCAGAGACAATTGGTGGAGACCATGTACGGCAGTTCGTATGTGGTGAATTTGTTCAAACAGAGAGTTTATCCCAAAAAAAAGATCTTTTTGTTTGTTACCGTGGCACTACACAACAATCTTTTTTGACATGGACTTTCAGACTCTCTGACCATTTTCATTGCACAAATCGTCCGTTGAAATATACATTGAGGAAAGATATGTCTACACTCTCTCGCAGATCAAAACGTACGCCGTTCAGAAAAAATGTTCTCAACGAAATATCACGCAAAAGCAACTTGAACCGTACTGCTTGACTGAAGTTTGGCGATGGGAGCTTTGCAATAGTTACACCTATTAACTGTTTCGTGATGTAGTTAATCTCCGATTTAATTCATTTAATTGTTGCATTGACAGTTTATTTGCCCGTATGACACTACTGCACAAGAGCCAGGTTCACTGTTCTGGTGTCATGCAGTGGCGAGTTTGCAGATCGCGATGTCCGCTCCTTTGACCGCAGAGACAGGTTACGAAACTTTCCAGCAGATTGTTCTAGTGATGGTCTTTATTGCGTAACAAGAACATGTCAAAAAATCTTCAAACATTCATCTCAAATTGCAGTAGCAGGCGTTTTTCCGCATGTGACCAGGGCTCCCGCTGTGGGGTTTTCCACCCAGATATGCTATTTTTAGTCGATCTGGGTGTTTAGATTTAATTGTGAAAAATCACGTTAAATTTGGGTTTTTGAAGTGATAAATTATCAGCAACTTCCATGAGTGCAATAATGTAAAAATAACTTTATAGTCTACAGCAGGAGTTCCCAAACTGGGGTACATATGCTCATTTGAAGGGGTACATTTAAGGTTAGGAAAAGAAGGAAAAATATATTTATATATATTTATTTCCAAATATTTCTACATATCCCAGTAAATATTATTTTCAAAAATCATATGCTTTTTGTTAAATATATTAACTTTAAGACATAAAAACGGAGTCTATCTTTATGGCTTTAAGAAGCTAAAACTTATATTAAAATTTCAGTGGATTTTTAATATTTTACTCAGCCTTTTTGTTATAAGAATTTTAGGGGTACATGCTAATCTGTCGAAATGCGGAAGAGGTACAGGGTCAGGGAAAGTTTGGGAACCCCTGATCTACAGTGTTTTCATGCGCACATCAGATGAGAAAGTCGAGGGTCAAAAACATACTCTGCAAGGTATGGCGGGCCGCATTAATTTTTCTCCAACAATTCCTTCCCTCTGCTGTTTATGATGTTGTTAAAACCAGGGTCGGCGCTACCATTAGGCGAACTAGGCGGCTGCCTAGGGCGCTGAGGCAAAGGGGCCGCCAAAAAGGACCAAACAATACATTTGTGTTCAGGAAATGACCAACATGCACCACGTAAAAGTGAATGAACATAATGAAAATGAACAGAGCACACGTTCACGCAGTTTATGAAAAGATACAGGTACTACACTATTTCAGGTTTGGTGCAGATGGATTACTCTTATCAACTTGAATTTAACATATACTATACATAAGCCATGTCGCAATTTGGTATAAATTTTATTCATCTAATAAACTTTTCTCACGCAAAACAAACGTCCTTTTTCCATAACGTCCAACATATCGATCTATATAGAATAAGGACATTTGTTTAGGAGAGATGGGCGCTGTCATGGATCTTGCCTGGGGTGCTTAAAAATCTATCATTGGCGTTCTGTCAGGGCCAGCAAGCATGCATTTCGGGCCATATTTTATCAAGTTCACTGCAACATTGTAAGGTTGCCATGTCTGTTCATTTTGTTTCTTGATTTCTCCAGCACGCGCCGTTTTTGCCGGAGTATACAGTAGGCTTATGTCGATACCTTCACTAAATCATATTTCAACCATCCAGTGTAGTCAGGTTAGGAAACGGTACCGAAACGCCAGCATTATTCACATTAGCAGTCTATCTACCCAGCAGACGCGTAACCAGCTTGGGACACAAGGATGGGCGAAGAGTTTTCCGAGAGGGGACCAAATTTTTTGAACTATGTCTAATAGTTTTAAACTATGTCCAATACATTTTTCCAGGGGGGCGAAAAATATTCTAGGGGGATTTGCCCCCCCTCGCCACCCCCTGGTTACGGGCCTGTTACCCGTCAAATTTCGATTATGGAAGCACCACCTTNGTTTATTTAATCAAACATATTCCAGCTGTGGCGTTCGCGAATATCAGAGGTGTGTTGTGCAAGTGCAAGTGGATCTTCGTCGATTTTTACGACGCCAGACTAACACTGGGCCTGTGACTGCGACTGCGAATATCTGACCCATTCTGCAGTTGAATCATCACAAAAGGTGTAGCATGGCAGGGAAGCAGACGGGGTGCTGCAACGTGGTTGGAATTTTTATTCTCAATGGCAGTCATTTTAGCTGCAAAAAGAAAAATGGAAACTGATTTTGACTCTAACCCAGAAGATGTCACCATAGGGCAGTGGTTCTCAAACTTTTCGTTGCTGGGAACCCTTTCACTGCACCCAAAACCGCTGCGGAGCCCATCGTTTTGTCAAAGTTTTTTCGATTATTGGTAAATTCGATTTGGCCGTTTCTTACCATGAGCACCTCAACCGCCCTGGCAAGAAGCAAATTTCAGGCTTCGGCTTGCCGCTGTGGCGCGGTGATTCGCCACAAATAACGTTGAATTCGTAGCAGCAGCAGTAGTATAGTCTAAAACAGTGGTTCGCAAACGTTTATGAACCAGGCCCCACTTTTGCCATCAAAAATGTCTCAGGCCCCACCAGAACTTCTACATGTCAAAAATATTTTGTCTTTGCTCGTCACTACACTACTTACTACGTGATATGAATTATAAATGCATGAAGTTGACTCAAATTTAATACGATAGTGAACAACATTGTGTAATGTGAACTCTGCGCTTGATGCTGGTTGCACATCTGTTTGATTCGAGTTACAGTTTAGTCAGATTCAGTCTCAAATCGCCACGTTTGGTGATTTCTACTTGATTTAATGATTGTTCTTAGCACGCAGCAAATCCGCAACAACGCTAAACCCATATTCGACCAAATCAGACGACGGAAAAAGAAACAGTTTCTGTCTTGCCAAAGTGGCCTACTCGAGCGAGGCTATTTCTTTTCAAATTCATGGGACAGCCAAATCATTGTTCCTTTGATCTTGAACAGGGTTATAACGGGTTCATAATGATGCAATTCGCATAATTTCTGTTGGCATTGCTTTGATGCTGCAGATAAATCTACTAAAAGTTGTTGAGTCAACTAAGAACGCAACTCCATTTTTTCAAAGCATCAAATATTTCACTGAAGTCATTAATCAGCGTTTCAAGTGTTCAGCATTAACTGTATTTTCCTCTTCAGTGACATCTCATTCTTTTAACCAAGGAAATTTGACAGAGCTTTTGACAAAATATTGCTTCTGCACAAACTGAGAAATGGCACAAATCTAAATACGTATCTTCGCTTTTGCATCACAAAGTGTTGCATTGACTCCTTGCAGCGACTTGTTTTAAGAACAAAGTTTCTCAAAAATTTCCGCTAAGTAGCTGACATAAGCTTTGCCATTTGTTGTCGTCAGAGAATCATTTCAGATTCGTCCTTCAAAAACTCTCTTGAGTTATTCAATAAATCCATAATTCTTTTAAGGCAGTTTCCTTTTGATAGCCACCTTACCTCGGTGTGGAGCAACAATCTGCTATGATCAGTGGCGTAACTGACGTTGGGCAAGCGTGCGAAACGCTCCCCTGGCAAGACAAATCTAACATATGGACCCCCACGTTGCTAATATCTCGGTATTTATTTTCTTTGAGTTTTCAGTAGGTTGTTTTTTTTCGTTTTTTGGAAGTTTTTCGGAGAGTTTTTTGCTCAGTTGGGGTTTTAGTATAGACATCGACATCCGGGCTCACTGACATTTGTCAACTTTTTACTGAGTGTTGGCTAGTGGGCCCCTTCAGCTAAAATTTTCTCCATGGCTCAAGCTGTTAGTTACGCCACTGCCTATGATCTGCATGGTTAGTCTCACAAAACCTTTGGATCAGACGTTCTGCTTTGGAATTTGCTTTGTTGGAATTGATACATTTGATCGCAGATTATAGTATTTGGTGCAGTTTAGGAGCGACATTTTTGCAACCAATTTTTCCCTGTGGATAACGCTACGCACAATTAACATTCTTGGATTGTCGTCCTATAGGAGTAAACAAATGAACCTGTTTTAGATCTACCAATCAGTTTGATTGTGAACAAGTGCATTTTTATTTTGTATTCCCACCAAAATTGGTTCATAAAATCTCCAACCTCCACACTCCACCAAAATTTTGCTATGCCCCACTGGTTGGGCTCAAGCCCCACGTTGAGGACCACTGGTCTAAAAGATAGTCGAGTGGGGAAAACTCTATCATTGCTGTTACGCTGAGGATCGTCGGTTCAACTTTCCCTTCAGGTGGCTCAGGGATACCTGCCGAGTAGCAAAGCAACATTTAACTTATTTATGAGATAAATTATATGGACTCTTCTGCCATAAGGACCCCATGTGGCTAAAAAGCGCAAACATTGAAAATAGCAGATTTCCATGTATCAACACAATTTACATAGGTTGGATGTAGAATCTCAAGCTTCGAGCGACTTCAAAATTAAATGTTAAACAGTGAAGGGAAAATTAAATGTTAAACAGTGAAGCAAATCTGAATGGGAAAATCATTGGACATCCCAAATGGAACAATGTAATTATTTCACCCGAGCAAGGATCATCCTTATGTTTTTCAAATTATTTATCTTCACAGGTGTCAAGAAAGCGAATATTGGATTATTCTACAAAAGTAACAGTTGAAGCTTCATAGGTAGGTGGTTTAGTTATGATGTCATGGAACAGAGAATAGTGCCGCGATTAAACCATTTGGTTACTGTCGTCCCTGATATCTGGTTTGCTTCAATTACTTGGATGCGATGTCCACCCAGACTAAGACAACTAGATGTTCTAGTTTTCTCATTCGATGAATTAGAACGAAATAACGCTAATTCTAATTTTAATCAAATTTACTAATAGCTTCGTTGCTTCAAGTTCAGTTCTCGTCTAATTTCTGGTTTTGCCAAAAATCCTAATTTGCCTAATGGCATTTTTTAAAGATAGAAAGAAAGATGGAACAAGAATTCACCCTCGTGAAAGAAAAATGCAACCAAATGGTCACAAGTGCCATGCCGCCACCATTTGAGCGGAGAAGACAACGAAAACTCGACCATTTTTTTCTCATTAATAACTGCAGTACAAATTATATAGCCTTATCAATGATAATTATCACGTCACATTACCTATCCACTCACACGCAGATTTGAGTAAATATAATTCGAATTTTAGTTCAATTTCTGGTTTTCGCCAAATCCGCTGATTTTAACTCTAAACTTTGTGACAGCTGAATTAGATCTAATTTTAATTTTAATCTAATTTAGAAAAGCTAAAAAAATTCTAATTGTCCAAGTCTGTGACCAGTCCGTGGAAATTTAATTTACTGTTTGGCCATCATATTGTTGATGGTATTTCAAAAAGTCGCTACATACAGCAAATACCATAGTTTGCACGTGTCAGGTTTTGGTTCAGCGGGAAATATTTATTTTTTTCAATATTTGTGAAACACATGGGGCCATATATTTGTTGTACTTTTGTTTCCCATGGTAATCACAAAGTGCACAATGCTTGCAAGGCCTTCACACACTTTCCATTTGCTTTTTCTTCTTGGTTGAACAAGGTGCTTGTAGCTTTTGTCCAACTGGTAGGTCTTCTGTAGGTAACCATTACTTTCGTATTAAGGCTTTTTGAAGGATCGAAATTTTCGAAAGGTCTCTCAAAACATAGAAGAACCTCTCTGTATAACCACCGTCAAGATGCACTAAAACATTGTTTTAT
>JGI24159J19872_10002779_pt1 | contig 21191 bp, 8 predicted proteins | sample Ectturendosymbi4_FD_19872 | JGI IMG/M metagenome (IMG submission 19872) | reverse complement strand
ATGGGTCAAAATGTTTGATTTTAGGCGAGCAACAGTATTTGTTTGAGATACTGCCTCTTAAAGCACAAAATGACCACATATTCTAAAAATTTGGAGGAGCCATGGCCCCTGCCCCCCGGCTGCACTTATGTACGTGCGGTTTATATAACGTATATGTAATGTAAATACTTTATCTAAACACTTACATATTTATATAACATATTTTTCATTTATAGTGAAATAAACACATTCGGACTGTCCAAATTCAGCAAAATAAGCTTTGCATTTAAGCTTCGTCCCTACCCCTGTGCAATAAATGATTTATTTAAAAGCTGTACAAAAAATCACCCCGATGGACGTTTCAGTGTCGGGTACCATCGATGAAAAAACGTATCTGAAAAACTTTAGGGGGGGGGTTCAGGCCCCTAGCTCCCTCCTGGATCCGCCTATGAAAACAGCTGCACCAAAGTGAATACAATTCACATGAAAACGAAATGGTTCCAACCATGAATTCCATTGACACAGAGACAAGTCTGTTGATAGCCAAATAGTTCCGTCAAAATATTACTACAAAACAAATTTAAAAAAATAAACCATCTGCCAACGGGTTGGTGATTACTGACTAATCCGTTTTTGTGGTTGCTTATGAACATTTTGTGATTGTGGTGTAACCACAAACTATGTTATGCAACGACTATTGCGAGGGTAATGCCCATTTGCAGCGCGTGGATAGGGTGAGGACTATTCAATGCAGTACGCAGTTAACAGCAGCGAGGTTTCGGCACCAACTGCACCTAAAGTAGCATAGCAGCGCCGCAGATAGGTGTGCATCGGCGTCTAGGGCGTGTGCCTGATAGCAAGATGCAACAGGAGGCGTGAAACTTATTTTGTGAAATATTCCAAACAAAGTCGTTCATTTTAATATTCACACTGAATTTTCTTCCTCTGTCTGATACTCAGAATCTGACTTTTCAACCCTGCGTTCATTTATGACTGTCTTGTCATAAGCGAAACACGCACCAACTCTAAACCTAGAAAGATTCAGACAAATAGACAATGAGCAATATAATTCTCAGACAGGATCCCTGCACAGTCTACGTTAGAATTTTAACTTATCCTTCGATTATAATGCCGACTGTCAAATTTATCAACGAAATCATCTGAATCTATTTATCAGCTCGTACCTTTCAACTGAAAGTAGATCAGCGTTACCAAATCTTTCCCTGGTCATGGAATTTCTCGGAAATGTTTTCGCTAATTTCATTTTTGAAAAACGTTTCTCGCATGAAGCGCTGGTGACGGGAAGAGTGACAGCTGCCATTAGCAATCAAACGCAGCTTTTTAAGTAGCTATAAAAGAACAAAACTTGGAGCGACATAAGCAGTTTCGACTCCTTCAGAAGCAAATTCTTTGCCAAAGTTATTTCATGTTTTGAATCATTTTCACTAAATGAATAAGATTTGCGAATTCTTCCAAGTGTTTTTCTGATAGAAATGTTTGACTTGAAATACGCGAAATATTGAAATACGCGAAAAGCGCTGAAATACGCGAAATACTGCCTCTCAATCATTACAGAAAATCCGTACAAAATTCTACGAGGTTGCAGGACATCTGTGGGTAGAGTTAAAACTGTAGTCACGAACCAATTATATGAAATGTTTCGAAGTTGTATACAAAAGGCAGAAGAACGCAAAACTGCAGCCAGGATAAATTCGGATAAATTAACTGAAACCAATTCTTAATGCTTTAACAAACCTTTTGCTGCTGTGACAAGAAACAATCTGCTGACAGTAATAAAATCCAGTTCCATCTTTCACTGAAATGCACGAAAGATCAATCATCCCATTTCTGCGACTGTTTCTTCGTTTGGAAATGAATCTTTCAACACCACGACCGCGGTCTGACTAAATTTTACCCAGGATGCAAGCCATCACTGGTGCGTGTTGTCACAAACAACTCTAGTTACCCGGCGGTCAAAAACAACAACACAGCTTACCATGCGTTTGGGAAATATTGAATGTAGGCTAGAGGGTTTCTATAAATTATCGTTTAAAATATTGCTGGCCGAAAGTTATCTACTGTAGCCTATATGCCAACCAAACAAACTCAAACGGAAAACTAAAAAAAAATGAGGGGGACAAACAGGGGTTCAACGAAAAACATGGGAGGGCCATAGCCTACCCAGCCCCCCCCTGGAATCGCCACTGTTTGGAGCCAATCTCGCTAGGTTGGCGTATTGATCTTTGTGAAGTAGTGTTTTGCTTGTGCATACGTCCTAAATATCACGAGCTAGTTACGTACATCTCAGAATCTTCCGATCAACTGAGCTCTCAGCGACTGTATTTGAGTGCCAAAACAAACCAACATAAGCACTCAACTCAGTATGGAACCACCATATTCCCTACTACAACAACTATTCTCAAACACTACAAAACACATGGGAAGCAGAACGTAACCGAGTCGTGGAAGTATTTTGGCCTTCCATCTTGTCAAAGTCAGGCACGGATTTACCATTAGACTAAAAAGGCTTAACCTAGGGCCCCCGAAATCGGCGGCCCAAAAATTTTGGGAGTATTTGGTGACGCTTACTCAAATTTGTCAGTTTTTTATTACAACTGTTCCAATACAGTTTTTGATTGAGTTTTAGTGAAGTTTTTTGTGAATGAAAAGCAAGATCAGTTTACAGTGAAAAACGTTTTTGAGAATATGGACCTACCATGACAGTCAGAGGCGACTGTTCATTTCTCTGTCAATATTTTTTGATAATGCTGTAATGGAATCCTTGCAAAATTCTTTTAATTACCTTTGACTCACTCTCTATAATGTTTTTATCTTTATCTTTTGAAAAATTGATTGAAGTGATGCATTTCGATGTGCTGATTTTCAGCCGTGTTCGATTGGTCAAACCAGTGTCTGCGGAGACGCGGCAACACCACGCTACCTGGTGGTCGACAGCGATGCCTACGATTCATGCAGTTGGAATACAGAATCTATTCGATCATCGCCGCGGACCTTACGGTGGAACAATGGCGAATTGGCAACCGGCAGGGGGCGGCGTGGAGCAGTGGTGGATGGTCACAAAGATATGCTGGTTGCCCATCGAAAACACAAGTTAGATGTTGTGTACTTGTGTAGCAACACGCTTTCGTTCATGTCAAATTGCCGGCTTGAGCGAATACGTAAAATGAGCTTGTTGTACTTCAAAACCATCTGTTCTGTTTAAAGCTTACTGTAGTGGTATTTGATACATCCTTGGTTGCATAATTTCAACATGTCGGAAACAGTTGTCTACTCGTCCACGCAAGCCGTCTTTTTTACGGCCAAAGGTGGCATGATTAGTAAAAGTAACTCCATCTGCGATAACAACTGTGTGTTCTACGCAATGAACTCTATGTGACGAGTTAGCTATATTTATAAATACGTCCGGTTGTCAAATTTGCAGTTTATAACACAGTTTTAAAAAGTCCGCCGCCAACAAAAATAATATATGTTACAAGTGGAGGTTTATTATCGACAACCTTCGGCTTTGAAGTGACGTCATAAACCTAGTTTCCTTGCTTTCTTTGCTGCATTGTTCTATCTCAGACATATTGTTGATTTTCTTTAAACATTCTAAAAGAGATGTACAGATGACATCACGTTTCTTAGGTCGGGGTCAGACTCGCAATGCTTAGATGTTTTTCGACTTTTCAATGGCCTTGCAACGTTTAGTCGGAAGAATGAAAGTTTTGGTAGACACAACTTCTCAGTTTGAATAAAGTTGTTGGGAAAACCAAACAAAGGATTTTTTTCCCAGAAATCGCAGTCCCCATTGCATACGCCCGTTTCAAAACAAGAAGAACCAATGTAGCTGCTTTTCATTGCGATTAGTTTTGAGATAGTCGTGTATTTAGTTGCGTCGCTGAGTAACAGTCCCGCTTGGCCTTTGTATGCTGCTGTTCAATTATTGATAATCTAGAAAAACGTCAATTGTCGCACTTTGTCCAATTTCATTAATTTTTTACCAAAATTTCTCAAATTAAATATTTATCGCGAGCATTCCCTGCATGAAAACATATGCTTGAGGTGCTCTCAAGACCTTCAAATTCCTGCTGTTCTGAGCGATTGTGCTCTTCCGTCTGTATACCGCTATGTGGGATATGGATGCCAGGTATATGGCGATATACTCGAGGCCTTGTCACGTAAGTTTCCAATAAGCTCAGTGCAGGCGCTGTGCAGCTGGTGATAAAAAGCTTGGTGCTGAGTAAAAACATCAACAAAGGAAAAATATGCAAGACTTAAAACTTAAAGTACAGAGCATTTAAAGCTCCCTGCTTAAAGGTTCAATATTTTTAGATGTGAAATGACAACTTTGGGGATACAAATTATTAAGTTGTAGACATCTGTTTCATGTTTGTCTGCTATTTTGCTGCTCTAGGGCTACGAGTTAATCACCTGAAGAAAAATTCTCGCGCAGCAGTGGAATTGCCAAGTTTCACAACTTATTTTAAACTGGCCTAAGCAGCAGTACAGGTGGTGATCGTCTGTACTCATTACACCGTCAAACGGGGCAGTGAGGCAATTGCAGAGTGACGTTTAGACATTTACCATGATGTGTCAGATAGTGGTATCAGTGTAAGCTTGCGCAAGACCCTGGCCTGGTCTCGTTCTGCAAAAATAATCTGTACTGCGATCAATCGATGTGATTGTTTGCACATTTCCGGTGGCGCAGCTGTCAGGCTGTTCATTCAGCGGAGGTGAATGAGAATGGCAAATTTACTTTCGAAATACCGCGGAATATTTTTGCGACGCGCCGCGTGTGGTCAAGAGATGTTAACGTTGGCTGTATTGGAACAACTGAGCACGCAGACTCTGTATTCTGATATTCTTGTCTCATTCCGTAAATCTCGTCTAAGGCCCTCTTTGAACATGCAGTAAAGTTTGCTTAAAAATTCGAAAACTCCTACTTTGCTATTACAGCAAACTACTTCAAAAATATTTCACTGCCAGTCGTTTTTTGTTAAACTCTTAAAAGCTTTTTTGGAAATTTAGTAAACTATTTTTTTATTTCCTGTTCGCTTTCGTGCTTGTTGAGATTCTTCTTCCTTTTGTTTTCCCGCTTGTTTCGCAAACAACAGTCGTATCTGCATGTAAGGGTACAGTCATCTTCAAGTCGACTTTGTCATCCACTCCATGATTTAAACCAGGGGTCACCAACATGGTGCCCGGGGGCACCAGGTCGCCCGCACGGACCAAGTGGATCGCTCGCGGGCCTGTTCATAAAATAGCGTTAACATTATCAGTGTTTCACATAGATGAATATTAATTTTATTAATGATACATGTATCAAACTGGTGGCCCTTCACATTATTCGGTACCCAAGAAGTAGCTCTCAGTTTCAAAAAGGTTGGCCACCACTGATTTAAACCATATACGCTATGCAGTACACAGAACGGATTAGTACGCAATCCAGGGGGTGTGGTGGAATTTGGTGCAGTTTACCTCCTCTCACCCAAACGACCACGTCGCCGTCCTGAAGTTACGTCCCTATGTGAGCAATTCTGCTTTATTTCTTGGCGTGTAGAGAGTATATCACATGCGAATAAGGGTAGTCTTTGTATTTTATAAAGCAAAAATCTGAAAATCGGGGCAAGTAGGGTAATGCTGAGGCTATTCGGTAAAATTCCAGTTAGAAAAGAAACATTTGACCTCTCCCCTTTTTTCATTTACTCTTCGCTTCTCTTTCTACGGAAAATGCTGCTTTCTACGGATGAGTATTCAAGTCATCAAAAGCTTTCGTGTGAACGTTGAGTAAGTTGTGTATGTAACATTTAGCTTCGGCGTTGTCATAAAAACGTTCAAATTCCCAGTGGATTTTGGTGACCCCTATTTGTGGCTTCTCACCCGAACGCCAAGTCTGAATCCGCCACTGTAGCGGCAGCACATTATTGTAGTTGCAATACAGTTTCCTCAAACATGTAAAAAGGCAGATAACATTAACTTTCAACATTTTTTGGTCTCGTTATCTGGGTGTGGCTACTTGCGCAGCCAGCCGGTCTCCGGCTAATTCCTCAAAATGAGATCAAACACTTAAAGGTTACCCTCATTCTGAAGCCAGTAAGAACTTAGGGTAGCGAGTGTTTCCCATACGGAATAACATCTCCTTTGAAATGCACAGTACACGCTGTTAACATAGCCTGAACGCCAATGGTTTAATGACGACATCAGTGCTTATATACACGATAGCGTCTTCTCGTTTTCGCTTTCCGATTCCTGCTGAGTTTTTTCGTATCGTAACATTATGCTTTCATATTTAACAACCCTGAAACCGCGTTGGCTGTTGCCACTCTTTTTTATTCCTTGTCTCTTCTTTTCTATCTCTCTTTCTCTTTGTTTATCTCTCATTTTTCCTACCTTTCGATCTCTTTTCTTTCGTTTTCTCTTCTACATCTTCAGCTTTTTTCAAGCTTTTTTTAAATGTTTTCGACAAGCACGGGATATCTTAAAGCAGGGGTGGCCGAGCATTTTCTAAGGAGAGCCACATTGAAAACTTTATTACTACCGCGGGGGCCGGCATGTGTTACATTTGTCTACTTCAGTTACAATTTACGTTTCAAAATATGAATTATTGATAATATTAATATTGTAACCATGAGTGGTTTTATTTCACGTTGACACTGTAGTACGCATAGACATTGTATTTTGCAAAACAATATGAAATGCTGAGAATAAGTTTTTCCAATTATTACAACAATATTCTTGTATCAACTATAAAAAATATATTTAATTTATTGTGAAATATGTACTATCTATGTGCGTGTGACTGCCCTACGGGCCGCACAAAATGCCCTCAGCCGCGAGCCGTAGTTTTCTCACCCCTGCCTGTAAAAGGAAGTGTCAATTTAAAGCTCTAGGTTTGTTGCAAGCTTTCGAGGAATCACCGACTGGGCTGCGCTTTCATAACTTCGCGATATTCTTGCGTGTGAGGGGAGGTTCAAACAAAACCCACAAGGTCCTCGATATATTTAGTGTTGTTGATGTTAGGAGCAGGGGCGTAACGAGGTTAGATGGCGCCCGGGGAAAGAAGCAAGTTTGGCGCCGACATGTTCGAAACTGAGGTCTTTCGGAAGCAAATGTACTGTATTGAAGACAGTATTGTAACATTGTTGGGAGTGTTTGGCGCCCCCGCAGCCATTCGGCGCCCCATAGTGAGTCGACGCCCGGAGAATTGCGCACCCCCTTGTCCGCCTCGTTATGCCCCTGGTTAGGGGACCACAGGTCTAACAGGCAGTTCGCAGGGCGGAGAATGTTACAGCCGAGGATAATATGATTGGCCGACTGCTCCTCAGCGCCACAGATGCATTTGGTTGTATCTAGCATGCTTTGCGATGATTCGGGCTTACGTGTGTCAGTCTATATTCAAGTAATTAGTCTCCGCGAAAGGTGTCACAGTCGAATCAATCAGTAATTTTTTAATAGGAAATCGATTTCACGTAACTATACGCATCCTCATTCCTGAATTCTGCAAGATGTTGCTTGTGGGAGGAATGCTGTAGGACTGAAGCACAAATAACCGTCTCTAGACTGATATGAATGAATCAAATCACAAGCTGCGACAGGCTATTGCTGGAAAATAGGCCGTTTTCATAAATTTGTTCATACTAAAGTTGGAAAATTATCTGACGCCAACTACGGAGCAACGTAAACACGAGCAACGCAGCGGTGACTAAATGATAACGGGCAGTTTCATGCACTAGCTGCTAGCAGAAAAGCAGTTTTAAGGCGTAAGGTTTGCTTACTATTAGACTACTTCAGGAAGGGCCTTTAAATGGTAAATGTTTCTCTAAATGGTAAAAGAGGATCATAAAGTTGGGAAAAACGGAATGGCAAACAAATATGAAATAAACATTGCAAATTGACAGAAAAAGGGTGACAGGAATTATTTCACACAAGGGAGGATCGTGCTTTGGATGTTCATTTGTGCGTTTGTGTTGTTTAGCCATTTATCTTCGCAGGTATCCAGAGAGTGAAAACTGGGTTGTTCAACAAAAGCAACAGTGTAAGAGTCATAAATAGGTGGAGTTAAAAAACGCCATGAAGCACTTTTAGTACCACGATAGGCCATTTGATCGCTGTCATCCCTCGTATCTGGTTTGTTCCAAATACCTCGGTGCGCTGACCATTTCTACGAAAATTTGTTTGATGTTTGCATATCACACAAATCGCTACGCAAATATCATAGTTTGCACACGTTACGTTTTGTTTCAATGGGAAAGTTTCTTTTTAATTTTTTCGTGGATATGTGAAACAGTTGAGACCGTGGATTTGTTGTGTTGTCCATGGCAATGACAAAGTGCACAGCGCTTGCAAGTCTCTGGCAAACCTTCGCTTTGTTATTGTGTCTTATTGAAAGCAAGGTTCTTGTAATTGGTTACTTTTTTGTCCATTTGCCGTAGGTATTTTACAGGTAATCATTGCCTTCGTATTTAAGTCTTTTTCTTTGGTACGTAGCCGAAACTTTTGGGTCACCTCTCTTGTCACATTTTGGCGGGCGTATGGTCTTTCTTCCCATTTTGATGTCGCTGGGAAGTTCGAGCGGGTCGCTTTTTCGGTTTAATTTAGGCTGTTTAGGTATTCTTCTTTACTTTGGTTGAGTCGCCTCAATCTTATTGCTTCTCCAAATAGGTGACAACATTGATAAGGCAAATTTTGTTCAGTTCATCACTGTGTTTGCGGACCCTGGTGTTGATGGAATGCTTCTCCAGGGAACATTCAAGCGCTTCAGTCACAGTGTCTCTGCACAAACTTGGATAAAGTGCTTTCACATCTGCCGCCCCAATGTATACCGGGGGTCTTTGCTTTCAGTTCCTAGGTTTTTAGTCTGGCGGTCTTTCCATTTGAGAAGATCTGCACTGTATTGACGAATATCTTGACATAACTCGTCTCAGGGGCTGTTGTTACAAACGTTTCCGCTAATAGGTTTCAGAATAAAATTTAAAAATGCAGTAATGGGTGAGGGTGCCGATGTTCTCAGCAGATTGCAACAGGTGTACCGGCATGTCTTTGACATCAAAGTTCAACAAACTCTCCAGGGTTAACTTGTGCGTCTTGAAAAGTGGGTAACCATAATCCAGTCTATTGCATCGAAACAAATTTTGCTGGTGCACCCAGGGGCGGATCCAGCCAGTACGTTTAGGGGGGGCGATTTCAGTAATATTGGTGGCCAAGTCTCAAAACAGCGAGATGAAGCATGCTTCACAAAACTGTTGCGACAAAACAATAGACGACAAAATTACCTTATACCGCGAATTTTGTTTTTTGAATTGTACAAAATTATGGTGTATAGGGTTACTTTTGTAGGTTTCAGAGGGGGCGATTACCCCTCTCCCCTGGATTCGCCCCTGGATGCACCGATGACGTGGGGTACGACTTGTCCTTTCATTTCAATCCAGCTGTGTGTAGCAGCAGATGATCACTCAACGCACCTGTAGTATAGTGTTCAATAACAAGATCGTCACAAAGTTTTCTGATTTTGTTGTGGTAAGCGTCGCATGTATCTAACGACACATCCATTTTTTCAAACTGATGCAGTTCTTTGATCAGTATAGCGGTACGACAAACAATTTTCTCGTACTTCCTATCTTATCTGTCTTGCAAATCAAAAATTTCCTCTTTTCGTTTGTTCAATTTGCTTACCATAAAACAGTCTTTGTTTTTTCGGTAAATACGAGGTAGTTCTTGGCTCGCTATGCGTCCAACGCCAAAGGTTTCAGGTTCTTTAATTTTGTAAAATCCATGTCCGCGGAGGCCAGAGCTTCTCAACCCCTGGGCCGCTGTTTGATTTTGGTGGATGGTCGCAATATCACTATTCATTTGCGCAGAAATGTCATTCAATCATTGATACGGAGTGCTCCATTGCATAACTTTGTTTTTAAAGCGAGATATCTTGTAGCTCCCAACTGCTAATATCACAATCTTTCCGCGTGTTATTCTTGGCCGGCAATGTAGTAGCAAGATATAGCAGTTCTAGCACTAGTGATCCCTGTTTTCGACTTTTTAAATAAAATTTGGACCTCAAATTTGAAAATTGATTTGGTAATGCAGGTCGGCGAAGGTATGTATTTGTTTTGGGCATAATATTTGGGTCGTTGCAATGAAACAGGGGTGGCCAAACTGCGCCTCTTCGAACCTTTGCCTGCGGCTCTTTGAGCTTTCCGAAAATTTAAATATTTGTTTTATATTTTTATTTCTATTGCAAAAAGTGCAGAAATATTGTGAAATGGTTCTGTTGTAGCTAGCGTACCATACAGTATTACTTTTGAAAGTCGTTCCAAAAAGAATTATGATATCACACAAGGTAGATTGCGAAAATTCGTGTTTTTAGATTTGTATGTTGCGGCTCTTTGTAACTTGGGTTTTACGATATGCAGCTCATACATAGAGCAGGTTTGGCCACCCCTGCAATTAAAGGTTGAGAAGCATTGACGTGGTCGGTCGTTGCGTCATACATTAAGTCGTTATCAGGTCTAGAGTGTTTGGTGATTTTCAGTTTATTTGGTAGCACATAGACCACAATCTACATCGTTTTTTTTTCTCCAAATAGTGTACCTCATTCTGCTTGTTTGACGTGCTGGTGAGCGCTAAGTCATTCTGTGTTTTCTGCAAACCCAATTCTTGCCCCCTTTTTTGTCAGTTTACGACATTCATATATTTTTTGCCGATCAGCTTTGCCCAATTGCATGATCCCCTTTGTTACCACAGATCTGGTTTTTATTTACAGAGCGTTGTTCCTCACTTTCAAACCTTTTCCATTTGAAGGCCCTACCTCAGAGGCCTCAAACACGGGCATGTTGTGCGGCCCATGATTGTTTTTGGGAATTTTCAAATAATTGATATATGTTATTTGTTTCATTCACCGGTGTTTAAAAGTGCTCGGCCAGCGAGTGAACAAGCCCCTTTTAAGCGGACGTAGAGATGGCTAGAAATGATTTTCCTATGCAGGGACGTAACGAGGGGGTCAAGGGGGCGCGATTCTCCGGGTGCCGAATCATTATGGGGGCGCCAAATCACTGTGGAGGGCGCCGAAACGTCTCAACAATGTCGCAAGTGCTTTCTTCAACAGCATATTTGCTTCCGAAAGACCTTAGGTTCGAACATGGGGGCGCCAAACTTGTTTCTTGTTCTGGGCGCCATCTAACCTCGCTACGCCCCTGTGCCATAAATCACGATACCTTTTGCAGGAAAAAAGATGTAAAGTTGTTTCTAGCAAGCTTCAGGTACGGCCATTGCTGCGTCAGCGTCACAATGCGGCCCTCGGGTTACTTTAAGTGCTTATTTGGCCCTCAGAGCAATTTGAGTTTGATCCCCCTGCCCTACCTATTGTAGAGTAATGAACCTTATACCTCATGACCAACCTCCTGCTAGTGAATGCCACTGCCCGTTGCGGTTTATTCACCACCGCGTTGCTCGTTGTGTTTACGTTGTTGCGTAGTTGGCGTCAGATAGTTTTCAAGATTTGATATAAGCAGGTTTATGAAAACAGCCAGCTTGTGATTTCATTTATTTTGATCCAGAGTTTGCTTTTGTCCTTTATTACTTCAGAATTTCACCCGTAAGCTTGCGCTTACAGATTTCAGTAATGAGGATGCGTATAGTTACGTGAAATCGATTTCCTATTAAAAATCTACTGATTGATTCTATTGCGTCACCTTCTGCGGAAACTAATTACTTGAAGGAAGTGCGTACTAATTTTCTCAAGAGACGATTAATGGAAAGAACCCTGGCTGTTCTCACACCATTGCGTAATTACTCGTGATTCACTGGCATTCGAAGGCCACGACTGCTGAGTGGAAAGCAGATTCTGCGCAAGCTTGCCACTCCAGCTCCCAAGAAAGACTCGTAGTCGCGTGGTTGCTTCGTTATTGTCCGGAGTCTAATGTTACACCAGGCACAAAAGATACAGTAGGGACTGCACTTGGTCCATCTCTGCTCCCAGCAAAGCAACTGAGGAGTCTGTTATTCCAACTTGTATAGAAAAGTTTATGGAAACAGGAGCTTAGGTGAAGACTATTTTGGGAACCTTGGCACACGAGGCGTTGCGTGCAACTGATTGATATGTCAATGATATTTTAGTGTCGTAGTTACCGTTTTGCCTGAAAATAAATTATGTTGACAAACCCTGAGCTTTTCAAAAATGCTGAAGACATTGCATCTTACTTTTAGAGCAAGTAGCATTAGTCAGGCTTGGTTTAACTTGACATTACTGTAAGTAGGTTCGCCAAATGTTTGTAACACGAAATGTGTCTACTCTATCTCCAATCACTCACTTAACCCGAACTTACTCCTAATTTGAGATAGAGTTTTGATGGCGCTGTGTATCAACGGCGGTCTAGTAGTGCCATGGCTGGTTTCACAAGGCCTTTCGTCATGACGCGCTTGTGTCTTCAAGACTGTTGCCTTGAGATATAGTCCCCGCAGCTTCCTGGACACCGTGCGCTAGGCAATAAGGCTACAATTTACAAGGTATTGGTATGACCCGGCCGAGAGTCGAAGTCCAGACCTACCAGCACTGAAGCGGACGCACTTACTACCAAACGACGGGCTGGTGCACGTCACTCACTGACTCCAACAGACTGCAAGAACGCAAAACAAGAATCGGAAACCAATTTGACCTTCAACAGTTCAGAATATTTTTATACATTAAGAGTTGAAATGCGTCATTTTGACCCATTCTTTTTTATATCAATGTACATTATGTACAACATCCATTGTTGTTTTCATTGTCAAAATTGTTTATTTCCAACACCGAAAAGGAAAAAAGATTGACTGAAACACACTTGAAGATGAACTAAAACACACTTTTGCTCTGTAGAAAAATCTACACATTTTACAAAAAAATGAAACAAAAACATAAATAAGTTCTTTCTTCTGCTGTTTGCTTTTACACTCTCTCTTTATACCACACTAACTTTGCTGGTTAGAGGCACTTGTTACTCCTTGCAGATTGGTTTTGCACATTTTGACAGCAATACGATTAGGTTCTTCTATCTAAAATTTTAATTCCATTCAGAGTTCAAATGAGTCAAAATGACCTTACCAGTATATACAGTGAATCCCATCTCACCGGAGAATGACTGCTTGAACAAGCTTCGCCAACTTACCACATAGGTATCCTTCTAGGAAAGGCAGATATGCGAAAAATTAGACAATTTCAACTAACAGAGAAAAAATTACAAAAAAAAATAAATCCTCATGGGTCAAAGTGACCCATTTCGACTTGTTAGAGGTGAAGCACCATGTGCTTAAGGCNGGAACCTCATTGCGCGGACCGCGCGAGATAATTTGAAATTAGGAGAAAACTGGCGTATCACTTACACATCGGTCAATTTGATATATTATCGACGTTTTTCGTCATGATTATGTTTGTAAGAATTCAGTATTCAATAAACCTATATCATTCTTAGTGATGTTTGTTCGACGTTGGATTGTAGGTTTTGCTTGCTTTCAGTAAGAGGCTGAATCTTTTCTCAAAGACTTACAAAATCATGTCCAGACAGTTTCACTCAACACAGGGTCACTCCACAGAGAGTTTTCGCTGATCTGAACAGGCAGATCACTGAGGCTTGAAACTGAGTCACTATCAGTTCGCAACTGTGACCATAATCGAATAAATTTCTGAAATTTATTGAACAATTGAAGGTACATGTCTTATAGTGTAGTGTTTAAACAATAGTCCGTTCATGCTTTGTTTACTGGGGCCAATTCGATTTGCAGTTAAAAAAGTTATTGGAAAAATAATAAAACAGATCAACGTCGGCTTTAGCAAAAGAGGATGTGCTTTGAATCGTATTTGAAAGGCTGGTGCTATAGAATGATTTTGTTTGCAGTTAAACTCGTCAATATGCTCGCCGGCGTTCGTTGTGAATAGTAAGCGCACATGCTCACAGAACTAACGCGTTTATCACTTATTTACGAGAAACAAACTCTCCAGTTTTGTTTTGCTCGTCTCGAATTCCAACGTAAAATTAACGTGACACGCTAATCGTTAAATAGTGTTAGGTATATTGCAGCGTTCCTGAAAGTGCAGAGTTTCTAGTTTTGCTCTTCATTTACGAAACTGCACTGAAACGTGTGTTAAAGACGACTGCATTAGAAATACTTTAGTCACGTTTCTCTGCAGTAAGCTGACGAATATGACGTGGTTATGAAACTTATGAATAATGCATTTGTGCGCGACAAATGTATCAAGACCAGCCTGGTTGCCTAATGTGGAGCTAGACAAGGGTACTGAAGTTCGATGGCGATTATCGATTTGCACCGATGTCGTGCAGTGATAAGTCTTCCACGCCACGCCTTTCGTCCCAAAAAAGTCTCATACTCTCCAATACTTTCACTGTTAATAAGCCGGTGCGAGGAGACCCTTACGCTTACGTTGCGAGGCACTTTATTAGCGTTCTAGATCTATCATGGCGCGCGACGTTGCTGTACAAGATGCTCCTTTGGGGGTAAACTGCCATTGATTCAACGGTCGAAGTTAAACAAGGTATGGATGTCTTGTTTCAGCCTGGTGAAATCTTGGCGACTGTTTGTAAGTTGAGGTGTTGAACAACATAATGTACTCATTTTTATGCGCGCTAATTTGTCTGTAGATTTGGCGGTTTCATTTCGCCCTACGAATGAGGCTAGATGCCATTGAATCGTCATAAACTTCAGCGATCTTTCGTTGTTTTTGTTTAAAAATTCCTTTGAAATGTTGTTAAACTTGTGGCGCCAATGAAATATAATGATGTGCAAACCTACGACAAAGCGTGAATCGGATTTTTTGTTGCTACGTTTTAAGAAATTTTTCGCACAGCAGAGAACGCTTCGTGCCCAATGCACGATGCAAGTTTATTTCAACAAGGCTGGGTGCTAATTCATGCTTTTTATTCTGCTTTAGGCTACCTTCGGTATTGACATTTACAAGCCTACGAAACGTATGAAATATGGCTTGTGTTTGTTTTTTTCAGAAACTGTTAAGTGCACCTTTAGTTGTCGTACATGCAAAATTTTTCATCTACCCGACGTGGAAGCAACAAGATCTTTGGATTTTTATGCAAAAATCAAAAAGTACTTTAGATCTTTCAAACTACCTGTATATGCTGCACTGCAAAAGTTACCACGAGCAGTCTATAGGTTTCTTGACTCGAGGGGAGAGTAAGTGCTTTTGTTGGTTGACTGGAAACATCGTCCAGATCGCGTTATTTCAAACTGCTGTGACAACACTGCTCAAAAAGTTGGTGCCAGTTGCTTTGCTAAGGAGGTCAAGTTGACTTAGGAAAAATTGAGACGCGTCGGTGAAGAGAGTGACAGAGTATTGCTGGCGAAGTGGTGCAAGCTCGTGACAATGGCTTCAGACATGTGCAGTAACTCTTATATTGTTCAAACTGTTTTAACAGTGATGTGTTCTGATTGTTTGATTTACGCGTGTGTACGTTTTGAGACTCGTTTTGTTTTACTTGCATCCTGAAGTAAGATTATGGTGAGAAACGAACGAGGTCGTTGGATTGCTTTGTCGTTTCTTCGGCCTTTTTGAAAGCTCACCTGAGGCCGCGTGCCAAACCCTTTTGTTTCTACATGATTAGCATTGATTTCGCAGCAGCACTGAAAATTTGTGACGCTGCCTCCACAGTTCTTTTTCATACAGGGACATGAAACAGGCAGCGTGCCTTCGGTTGGAATGTCAACTGATTCGTGAAATCTCGATCGTTTTTAACTTTCACTTTGTTTTTTTTTTGTCTTACAACCTACAACCTATGAAGGTGAAACATAGTTTTTGCTTTATAGTGACGAGGGGTTTTACTAGTAGCGTTGTATTTTAGACATAGAGTACAATTTAAGTTGAGCTACAAGCATTACAAGCTCGAACTTCATAGTTTTGATGACAAAACAGACAGGATGAAAAGTCGTAGAAAGTACATGGAAAGCCACATTCAGGTATGTAAGAGGCTCACGCCGCAAAGGCATATGTTACTGAAAGGGCACAAACTCCTGCAGTAAAACGGCTGCCGACTTGTCTAACGTAATAGTCACTACTTGGCTGTGATGACTGTTTCTTATGCGTTCGTCTTATTGAGTCATTGGATCTGATTTTGTTGCTATCTTCGCAATTTCAAATGCTATCCAGATGACCTATGTCCAACAGAAAGCGCCTCGATGTTTCGTGCTAGCATGAGAAAAGTAGCTACAGCAGCGTGCGTATTTGCAGCAATATCACTATGCCTTCGAAGTTCATCGTTAAAGTTCAAACGATGCAAAATCTCCGAGGCCCTGCAGGTCCACATTTGTTAACAATATTTTTGTGCATTTGGGCCTGTTGAAGCTAAGAGGTTGTGATGTTGTGAAGGATCTGCCGAAGCTTCTCGTAGGTATCGGCTCAATCACTCAAGTCAAATGAGATGCAAAAAAGAGAAATGAAATATAGAGAGTAGGTTAGACAGTGGTTGGACGAAAGAGGCATGGAACGGGCATCACTATTCCATTCTCTTAAATATTTTTCCGTTTATGCAAATGCGTTATCTGCCTCAGTTGTCGCTGTTAGGTGGCGGCTTTCCAATAAAAGACCATCCTTTCGTCGGTCAGTGTGTAGCAATCTCGTGTGAACGAGTAAATCGCCAACAGATTTGCTACATGGGACCACTATCATACGTAAAAGTGTTCAACAATCACATTGACCTAAATGCACTGCAATTGTATTGGGAATCCAAGCGTTTTACTGAGTTTATGTAGACGCACCGCAGACGTTGTTCTGTATCAACGGCGTTCATTTCGATATGCAACTTACAGAGTCCTTTCGCGCTAGCCGCACTGCCATGCATTATTGATGACCCACAAAAACTGGAAAACAAGACTCTAGCTTGGTCTTGTGTTGATCTCCACGCGGATGAGAATTTAAGCAAGCAGGCAACAAGAGACTACCTGCTAGACCTGCTTGTTCTGCGCAGGCTGGTGTTGTGCTTTTACGTTCACTTCATTCGTTTTCTCGTAAGATACTGCAAAGTTCGTGTGCGGTTTCAGTTAGTTGCAGCGAGTTGATGGAATACAAATGATGACGGTGATAAGACAATCTTCTCAGATCATCAGAAAGTCCGAACCAAGAGAATTTTTCTGTTCGTAAAAACGTAGGCCACTGCGAGTTGGACAAGAAGCAAAGTATGAAAAAATCTGCCTGCCAAGGTTAAAAATTACATCAGGACAAAACAGTATCGCAGATGTCTTACAGCAGCCTTATAGCGCTTTTGTGTTATGCAGTGCACCTTTGCATTTGCTTCTGAAACACTGACCCTTTGTCGTCTGCAGATCGTTTTTCCGCTTTTCCCCCGTAGATTATGGCGTTTATATCGCCTCTGCTTATTCTGGAAATTTCTTCAATATAAATTACACTTCCTTACTGGTGGTTAATGACACCCCACACCGCGTCAGAAAAAGGCTCATATTTGCGACGATGTTTTTCATGTTCCAGTTTCTATACATTGGAAGCACCAAGAAAACCAACTACAGTTCAGTTTTTTCTACGCATTGCAAACGTTGTTTGCGGTGTCGAAGTTAAAATTTTTTCCAGTGGTTCCCGTTTGTTTCTGGCTTGCTGCTCCGCTGCTGTGGAATTGTATGCTTGCGGCACCTTTGTCAATCCACGTACCCCTGACTAAAATCTGAGACAATCTGGTTGGAAATCACCGACATGTTAGGTGTCATATTTACATGCTGAAATGCCGCTTAAATGTTTCTAGACGATCTTCGAAATTTGTTGTGGTTTATATGCTCAATGAACTTTTTCCAAGGCTTAAGTGGTTTAGTATTGCAGGTTAAGATAGTCTCAAACTGCAATGTTAAGTGGTAGATTTTGATTGTAAGTGGAGCGGTGGGTTGTCCATGTGAGTACTGTTCATGTGACTTCTTTGCAATCAGACAAAACACAAACATATTATCATAAGGTAAGTTTTATCTGAAACTTATTTCATTTCTATGACTTTATATCCTGCGGTAGGCTGACAGATAGATGTAAAGGCATGGGGTTGTAATGCTTCGGTTGCTTGCCTTCAGATTCAAAGCTTTAGGAATTGCCCGTAAAAGTTTGCAAGCAGCTGAATTAGAAACATGGTTCTATTAGAGATATATATTATGAATTTTTGCATGCCTTTCTTTCAATTTGTTTACTTTCTAGTCAGTTTGGTAATTGAAAAGATGAGGCACGTCAACGAAACAAATGCTTTTTTGAAGGCTATGTTTTAAACTGTTAAATGACTGTCTTTACTTAGACTGACATTACCACTATTTGGAAGAAACGCACCTGCAGTTCCTTGAGTTTTGTTGTGTTTTCTGGAGATCATTTTGTTTTTGCGTATTTATCGCAAGGTTTAGGTTCTTGTTGCTTAACAAAAAGGCCTTTTGTGTTGAAGGCCTTTTGTGGTGTCTTTAGCTTACAGACATTTTTGTTGGTAAATATGTGTCACAGAACCGCGTTTATCAACTGTGAACACAAAAACAAAAAGCTCATTAATAATGGTATGAAGTTAGTATCGAGCAGGACATTTATTGGATGGCGTTTTGTCGTTTTTCTTGAAAAGCGAAAAGCGCCAGTTGTCATAAAGTGGCAAATTTTCATAGCGTTTAAAATTTAAAAACCAAATGTGCAGGCTTTTCTGTCCCATCCCATAGAAACGTGTGACTCTCACATCTATTCCCATGACACCAGCACGACGAAGTGCATTATATCATGTACAATGTACATACATCTAGCCTGTACATACATACATCTAATGTCTAACATCTAGCCTCTACAAAGCCGTGGTTAAAACGCCCCAAAGCTTTCAATTAGGGAAAGTGTTGAAAATTAGGCGATTCTTTGTTTAGTAGTCACCTACAAAAGGGCCAAAAACCTTAATTTTATGGGCCTCGCATCACTCCAACATGGCAACTAGTCTCTATGTGTAATACTTACTGTGCTGTGAGCATAACAATTAAAAGTTATAAGTTTTCTGAAAGCTTTCGAGGAATCCCCCGACTGGGTCTGCTTTTTCATTTTGCAATGATTCAAATTTGTACATGTCTGTATTCAAGCAATTGGTCTCCACATGCGTAACACAAGTGAATCTATTTGCAAAACTTTTAATAGGGAACCGATTTTACGCAACACTACGCATCCTCAGTCCTGAAATCTTATTCAAATAGGATCTTGTGAGCGTATATAATGGCATTCAACTTCAGAAAATTCCTACTATATGACGTACGTAAAATTTCCTACTATATAACGTACGTAAAAGACGTAAAATTATTAACGATGAGACGTGGACCGAATTTCAAGTCCACATCTCCGATCACATAGGACAAATTATTATTGCTTAGTGTTGCCATTATTATATGGTCATTCCCATTGCCAAACCCACGAATATGTTTATTGCAATCAAAATGTAAGTAATTTATCTTGGCAGTAAACTTCATCTACTTCAGTTCTGCAGTAGTCCCACTAGCTCTTTGCCATCAAAACTTTCGGCTGCAGTTTTATGCTGTTAATTTGAGGCTGTAGAAACAACCTTGCTGAGAAAAAGAAGTGGCAGTCATTCAACTTTCATGTCATTCACGATGGGCTGTGCATTAGTTCAACCCAAAAATTTGTATCTTCACTAACTTGCGCGTTTGAAAGCATGCAATATTGCTTGTGATGGTGGACGTGCCTATTACAACATCCATTGCTTGTTACAGTCTATTGGAGTTAGTTGCACTTAAATTGATGGCGTGATTTTCTTTGTACACTCACATAGGGTGCACATTCTTGATCTGTCCTTTGCTGAGCTTCTAAACGCTTCAGATCATAAACAACGAAAACCAGCCACACACAGTGTTGCCAACTCTTCTTGCAACGGATATACCAAATCTTGTCTGAAAAAATACCAAATATATAGCAAATTTATCTGTTAACAAAAGCTTAAAATGTAATGCTGCTTTTCCCATACTTTTTACCACTTCACTGAGATGATCAATAGTTGCTGTTGTGCAGTGGCATCATAAAGAAGTTGCAACTCAATTTCTATTTTCTGAACTTGAACAGTGACAGATACATATTTAAGTTTCCAACACCTGCACTGCATTTTTATTACTTTTATGGTACACTTCATTATTCTGCTCTATAATAACCTAGCTGATTTGCAGTTTCTAATTTTCTTCTTGCACAGTTTGCAAAAGGGATACACAGCATCAGCAGAATCCTGCTTTGCAAGCCATGCAAACTCTATCACCCACTCTTTAAATCTTGTGACACTCCCATACGCAGCTTTCCAACATTAGGATGCATTGGCTAACTAAAAACGTACACCACGAACTACGTTCAGTTCAGAACCTTCCAGCTCTCTTCCAGTCTCGTTCTCCGCTTACCCAAACTGCTCGCTTGCTCGCATGCTATGCAAAATAACTTAACGTTTCTTGTATAGCTTTAACACACAATGTTTTCTCTGTTTATGCTTTGCAATATAACAAATAATTTAGTTTAGAAAGTCTTAACTAAGCCCTCCACCAAAAAATATACCAATATATATCGAATTTTTTATATATACCAAATCAAAAATTTATATACCAAGCACTTTGAAAATATACCAAATGTTCAAATTTGTATATATATATATATATACCAGTTGGCAACAGTGGCCACACATTCTACTGTTGGAGAATGAAAGAAAACCAATTCTGCCTATACTGCAACGCACCCCAACATTAAGTAGACTCGCTTGGTCTGAAGTTGCCCATCGGCTCGTATGGTGCAATATTTGAAAAGGTGTTGGCAAATGCTTTCTACAAACATTTGTTCCACCACACGAATACACGGAGTTTCAAACTAGCACAGGGTTGTGCTAGCGATTTTCGAACATTAACGAGCGACAAAAGTTGCGTTATACGACACTACCACCACTTATAGGCTTTATTACTGCATTGGTACTTCGGAGGTAATATATTTCAAAAAAATAGACGCTACAATTTATGATGAAGTATGAAAGGATAGACAAACAGTAAGTGCCACTGGAATTTTGACAAGATTTTGTGCAATGCATTTGATCCATTTCGAAAACAGTAGAAATTCTCGATGAGAGTATCCATGGGTGGATATTAGATGGTAATGGTAATGGTAATGGTTTATTGTTTCATATGACTCAGCCAATAAGCAGAAGCACCATAAAAGCCATCGCATGCAGTAAACCAACCAT
>JGI24159J19872_10002776_pt1 | contig 21197 bp, 18 predicted proteins | sample Ectturendosymbi4_FD_19872 | JGI IMG/M metagenome (IMG submission 19872) | reverse complement strand
CATGAGGATAAACTACTGGCAGAAATTTTTAAAAACTTTGCTGGGATGTCATAGGAGTTAGATGTTGCTTTACATTTTAGTGATGCAATTATTTGTCTGATTTCATCAGCACTTGTTGGTGGGAATGTACACAAATTGGGGAAAGACTCGATAAGAAAGTCATTAAAAGTTGCAGCGTCAATTTTGGAGGATATATTTTTGCCAATTTGGAAAAATGTATATTTAGTTCTTCACAATGGTTTTGATTACTAAGGTCAATATTGTAGGTTTCTGTACCTACTTTGCTTTTTTTGTTTTTGTAGAAATAAATTCATTAATAACTTCCCAGGTTTTTTGACATCATTTCTACAATTTTCAAATTTTGATCCATAGTAGTTCTGTTTAAGGGATTCTTTGAGGTGAGTTATTTTATTTCTGTAAAATTTGTACTTGGCTGAAATTGAGTTGTTTGTGAAATTTGATGAGTTGATAACATTTTTTTACACAAGGCATTCTTTTTAGAGATAGATGTTAGCAAACCATTGGTCAACCAAGGTTTGTGGGTGGAAGGAACGAGTTTCTTTTCTGGAAGCAAACCTAAGGGGAGCATGTTGGTCAAGAATGTTGTTTAAACCTAAGAATAAATTGTTACAAGTGATGTTGATATTACTGTTTTGGTTGTGAAAGTGAAGATCAAAGGGCAGTGTTAAGATCTTCCAGAAAGGATGGCAAGACAATTTTTTAAACAGCGAATTTTTGGTCTGTATTTTTTGGCACATGTGGGATGGAAATTAAAGTTTGCGAAAGTGGGGAGATGGTCAAAGATGTCACAGAGTCCAATTCCAGTAGTTTTCCAGTGCAATTCCAGACAGAGTGCAATTCAAGCGGCTCATTTGCTGTCCATTTGCCATGATGTTTTTCTTTGAACGAACATCTTGGTCTGAAAAAACTTTCCTTTTGGCATCGCAATTTAAAAACTACTCTACACCAAAATAAGGAGCTTGAAAGATTTATATCGTACGTGAGAATTTTTTTTCAGGTGCTGGTTTCATCAAGTGTTGCTATTGTACCTCGTTTATGCCGGTGTTGCGACAGTTGAACTGAAATCAACTTTGCGACATTTGACTGGAAATAGGTTCCCACCTCAAGATCCCGGGATACACCCTCGCAACCTGTACCGAAAGCGAAGTGCACGGCACTGCAACCTTTGTTAAACACCATGCCAAGTGGATCACAATTGCAGTGTCCTGAGAACTCACTGCTAGAATGGACAGCGACTGAAGGTAGACGGCGTCACCGTCATTATTGCATGACCCCAAGCAACCAGACAGTTTCTACCCCAGCAGATGGCACACGGGCACAAACCCCGACCTAACATTTGTAAATCTGGCCGGGCCCTACCACATCCCACCATCCTAAAGTCACAGCATAGACCATCGTTGATACAGCCAATAAATCCTATCGAGCCGCTTACCGCTAAACCGATGTTAAGGTGGAACTTCCGAAAATCGCGTTGGGAGCAGTTTACCAAACTGACCGAGTTGGCTCCCTCCCTGACACCTCCAACCTGGACACAGCGTGCTTCGCCTTCTGCCAACTGCTGCACCCTTCCGCACGAAAGTCGATTCCTCGTGGATGCCATCAACCAGACCCGTAACTACGGGGGTGCAGGGGGTGAAGCATCCCTAGCAAAATTTTTTGCCACCCTGGAAAAATGTGTTGGACATAGTTTAAATTATTGGGCATAGTTTAAAAAATTTGGTCCCCTTTCAGAAAACTCTTCGCCCTTCCTGATGTCCCAAGCTGGTTACGGGCCTGCCATGAACAGTACCATCTCACTTGGAACATTGAATACCCTCCGCCTTGAAGTTGGAATCTACACGATTCCGATTTCAAGGCGGAGGAACTAATATCCTGCCTTGATAGAAAACGCCGAGAGCGATGGATCGGGTCGGTAGAAAAGACTGCACACACACACGTTGAAAAGCATGGAAAACATTAAACCGCCTTGCCGGGCGCAGCGCACGTCCAAGGCAGTGTCTTGTCACTGCCAAAGCCATCGCTGAGGCAACGTCTATTTTCTTGACCATTGTTGTGAAACGCAGAAGTCCTTCCTATGCTATGGATACAACTTGCAACAATCTTCAACAAAATATTTTGTTGAGTTTCTGAAGTGAACATCGCATAAATTCAATTTAAACCAAAGCGGGTCGTGGGGGTTTGCATTGCGCGTTTGGTACCCTTGCAGTCTTCTGCTGGGAAGCGTCTAACGTGAAATGTTTGTTGCAATTCTTAAAAGCCTTGTGATGTCAAACCACAGTCGCATCCATTGGGGCCAGGGGCCATGTCCCCCAAAATTTTAGCATATCTAGTTATTTTGTGCTTTGAGGGGCGGTGTCGTAATCAAAGTACTGTTGCTCGCCTAAAGCAATATATTTTGGCCCACCAAAAAATATGGGTCTGGCTACGCCACTGGTCAACCACAACATTTTCGTTGAGTCAAAGTTTAACTTGTGTTTGTTNAAATTTAATCAGTGTTCCACAGCATTGAGCTTCGATTCCTCAGCCACTCGAGGACATTTGAAAGACAATTAGCAGTGTTTACAGTCACCTACAGCTAACAGTAGCCTACTGGACAAACTCGACCCTTGAAATCGTTTCTAAGCAACTGGACTCTAGAAAGCAAGCAAGTGCGGCAGAACACATGGATAGCGCCATTAACATCACACCAGTGTTTTGTACAGGGTTGCGGAGTCGGAGGTAAAACGTCCAACTCCGACCTTTCCAAAATTTCCAACTCACTACACTTTAACATAAAGTGAATGAAGTTTGGCTGTCAACACTCTTGTAGCAACTAGCAATCAATGGAAATCGTGGTACACAATGAGAATTTTCAAAAGAAATTGTACCATTTCAAGAACAGGAATTCCCAACTTAGGGGTTTGATGTAAAAAATGATCCAGTTGAATTTCCGGAGTCGGACAAAAAAGTCCTCTAGGAATCTGACTCCGACTCCAACCAAGAACCTCCGACACTTGCGAATCCGACACCGACGGCGACTCCGCAACCCTGGTTTTGCAATCGGTTATTTCGCCCGCCTGTTTTAGGTATATAACCCAATTGCTGAACGATGGAAGCAAATTACTAATTTAAAGAATTTTATACGTTTTTGCATTGGTAGTCTTGGTTGCCATACAGCTTATGGTAGATGCAGTTTCAGAAAAACTGCCAGAACTGCTTTATGTCTAACAGAAAACATGAAACGCATGTGTGTAATTGCTGCTGGTACAGTAATACTGAATGTTGAGCGCTTCAAAATTTCAACTATGGAAAGCGGCGATGCAAAAGACGCAGCCAATACGAAAGCCATAAGAAATAGTGAAAATCGTCTTCTCGATTCTGTCAGGAACCAAGGCCCCTGACTAAATTGTTTTCAAACATCGGAAAGTGGTCCAGATGCATCCTACTGTAGAGCCCAGTGGTTATTAATCTTTTCTCTATCAGGCCTCCTTGAAGTAATTGTCTTTTGTTTCAAGTTCCCCGAGTTTAAATAAGTAAATGGGGAGGAGCACTTTCCCGTGCAAAAACTTTATACATTGCAGAGCGTATAAGGGCTCGCGACCCCCTAGAAATTTATTGACGCCCACCTGAGTAGGCGTGCTCCTTGGTGAAGAGTCACNGCTTTAGCCTTTTGTTCATTGCGGTTTTTAGTAAGTAANATGTTGGAGATGTAGACAGANATTTGTTGATCTGTTTATAAATATTTTTCGTGTCAATTTACACCAAAAATTAGTTGCATTTAACAAAATATCGCAAGTTTCTAGTCTTCGGAAAAACCTCGTCTTCACACATTTGTAAATATATCTTTTGATGAAGAAACAAGCATCCACATGACATTTGTGTGGATTCAGTTTTGATTTTCTAAGTAATTCGCCGCAGTGAAATAAAGTAAGATGGAATAATATATCTGAAGAACGAGAAAACCGTTGAAGATTTTTCTTGTAAATCTGGTTATAAATACGGTGATGTCACGTCATATCGAAGAAGCGGCTAAGATAAGTAACAGTGGTCATCACATCAACGAAGCCAATATAGAAAGACAACTGAACGAAATTAAACCTGGATAATACTTCTTTCAAAAACGTATAGCTAATTGAGCTTACTATCAGGGTTGAGTCGAGGAGTCGGAAGGATTTTCAACCTGAGGAGTCGGAGAAGATTTGAACAACTCCGACTCCGGGCTGACCTTGGCTCGCCGATTGTGACCATTTGTGCCACGAACGTGCGTAAGCATTGCACTTTGCAATTTTCCAAACCAGGTCCTGTTAAACGAAGATCAGAAAATAATAGTGAGACAAGCTCTCTGTCGTCTCGCAATGAAAGTACAAAGACTGGAATCAGAGACTTCGCAGAGTGAATTTGCTGAACAACAGAATATTGAAGCTGATCATCATTCTTGTTGATCCAGCGAGGACCACGACTTTGAGAAGTATCTGGATAAGGTGGAAAAAGACCAAATGAAGAAAAGGTTTTTGATGTACAGTAAATAAGCCTTTGAACGTACCGTTTGGAAAAGTTTTAAACAGGATGTTGAAGAGATAGAAGAAAAGTAACCGTTCGTGCAAACTGCCATTCCAAGAACTTATTTGTCTTTACCCCGAAATCATTTGAGATATACAGCTCGTACAGTCACAGCTCTTCCTCCGACCCAGGTTAGTGAGGAAAGACTTTTCTCTGCTTTGAATATAATAAAATCTGACCCCAGAGGTTCAGGAAGGAAGACACTGCAGATGCTACATTATTCCTTAAAACGTACAAGTGAGTTTTTTCAGTTCTTTTTCGTGCTATTCCAATCACGGTGGCTTTGAAGTTGAACCGCAGTGCTTTTGCAGCTGTAAATCATGTCGAGTTCTGCCGTCCTATCGCTACTTTTTTGTATTAAAAAATATATGTTGACTGATTCTTAACCCTTGCAAGCTTGCTGTACCTAACTGAAGGCAGGGTTGTATGAAGTGTTCAGATAACCAAGAGTAGTGAATGCTCTCAAGTGGTTAAGTTAAAAACCTAACTAATTTGTTTTACTTTCCTTTTTGGTAGTTCGTGGATTTTGACCTGTACAAGCGCTGACTTGTAATCTGTTCAGTTGGCCATTTGAGGAAAAAGATAGCGGCACATGTGGGTTCAGAATGCTGAAGCTTGGCAGCGTTCGAGCATAAAAAAGTTGTAGTCAGTGACAGTGGCGCAACGAGGTTAGATGGCGCCCGGAGCAAGAAGCAAGTTTGACATCGCCATGTTCGAACTGAGGTCTTTCGGAAGCAAATGTACTGTATTGAAGAAAGTATTGTGACATTGTTGATATTTTTCGGCGCTCCATAGTGACTCCGCGCGCGGGGAATTGTGCCCCTTTTGCCCCCCTCGTTGCGCCCCCGGTCAGTGAACCATTTGAGATGGCATCACGAAAGCCCAAGTGCGTTTTTCTACCGCACCACACAATATGAGCACATCCACACCTGAAGGATACATACATTTTTCAATTTTACTTGTTTGTTGATATCGTTTACAGTTTACAAGGTATCTGCTTTAATCTATTATCAGCATTCTCTAATAATTTCAATTGTGGCTGCTCCAGATGAGTATTTTCTTTTCCATATAAATAATTAACATTAACCCCTGCTTGATCATGTTTTGCAAAAGTGAGAGATAAACGAGCAAGTACATCGTTTGAAAACAAGTTTCTGCATTCTTGGAAACTGCAAGTAGGGTTTATAAACTCATCTGAAAAGAATTATCACTTGAAGTAACTGATGCAGCTGAAGGTCGTAGTCGATCCGCAGTCGGATAATTGAAATTGCTCGGAGTCGGGTTTGGAGTCGGATGTTGGGAATTCCGACTCCACAGCCCTGCTTACTATTTCTGGGGGGCAGTGACGTAAATGACAGCTACGGCCGTCGTTTCCTGTCCCTGTATTCCTGATGAAGTATTCTGTGCTTGGTCGGGATGCATAAATAAACTGACTTGACTATATTTGGAGGACGGAATACTGAAAAAAATATATACATTGTTTTGTTTTTGTCTGAAATATTATAAAATTTACTATGTTGTTTGCTCTTTTTCAGGTAATAAGGCAAGCGCATTATAAATGACTTGAAATAGCAGGTATTTTAATTGAAATTGCCTCTTGCCAAGAGTTACCCAATATTTCACTCCTCACACAAGTAAATGCTTTAATCAAACTGTACCAAAGTGTTACACCGTGTTATCGTATTTCGAAGTTCTTAAAATCTAATGTATTTTCAGCTTCTCTTTATATTTTTAAGATTAACTCTACATGAAGATCATCAGCCAAAATTATTGCAAATTTTGTAGTTAGAAGCCTGAAACAAGCAGACTGCGGTATCGATTATAATTACTTTCATTTCTGCAGTTCTACAGGTGATCTTTCGTTATAAAAACAGTGTCTTCAGTGGTGTAGGAGCTGGGGGTGCAGTGGCGCAAACCCCCCCAAAAAAGTTCTCATTTGTCAAAACTTTGGGTAAATCTCAAAAAACGTGGCTAAAAAGTTTCGAGGGTTTTGACAATATTCATGAAATTATACTTTTGTGTTATTGATTGTATAAATAGAAGTTTATTATGTCATAAAATGCAAAATATATTCACATATATAATTAACAAACACATTTCTATTAACTTCGTCTTTTCGTTTGTGAGATTTGATGAGTAATTGACTCTCTTGCAAGTTTGGACAAAAGAAGGCATTTCGTATCACAGTATGTGCTTTATTAATTGTACACTGATCTAATTGAGTATGCTGCAGATTACGTAGCCTACTTCATATTATTACAGTCCGTGGCAGCCAAGTACAAAAAAGATTTTGTTTTTAATTTTAGCAAGTGTTTGGATGAACACATTTTGACATACTCTTTGTTGCATATATATAAAGTTCAACAGGCAATATTGTGAGACTCAGGGCACAGTCATAATGCAAATAATATGATACATGCCACTTATCACATGTGTGTCTTCAGAGAGGGAAGCAGCTTTAGACCTACCTCAGCTAGGTGTAAGGTTCCTTGCTGACAGCAATAGATGAAATGTGAATGGAATGCCAAACTCTAGAACTGTTAGGCAGATGCTAAAGAGTACTGAGACAGCTGGCTTCTGACAATGTTCTTGCACAGCCTAGCGTAGTTTTTTCAGTTAAGTTATTAGCAACCAACTTTCAAATACCAAATTTTCTACTTTCAAGTCTGTGGCAACTTGGTAGAGAAAACATAGTGTGCCAACAGCTACCTGAAATCTGTGGGGAGAAAGTTTATCGCATAAGAATTTTTCGGGTAAATTTAGGAAAATTTGTCGCATGAACGTTTTTCGGGTAAATTTAGGAAAAATATCCTTTGCACCCCTGAAACATTGCTTGCTCCTACACCTGAGTGCCTTGGTACGTGAGATCCTTCTGTAATTGACAGTACTTTTTCCAGTGTTATAGAAGCAAAGGAATATTTTTTAAAGAAAAACAAGGTCTTGCTTGCTACTTTAATAACAACAAAGAAGCATGGTTTTGAAAAAATGAAAATATATCGAAACATTGGTGGTAAAATGTTGACGCAAGTTTAGGTTATTTTAATAAAAGCAATGATCTGTTGGCTGCACGCTAGAGGAAGGCTACGGGCTGGCAAAGCGGACCGCAAGATCAATGCAACAATGAATGGTGCTGGTGCTCAAATGTCAGTCGACATTCTTCATTCAAACCGACGTTCAGAGACATAACCTCGAAAATGAAATAATCTATAAAAAGATTTCAACGTTTTCCTGAATTAACCACGAATGAGAACCAGATGAATTGAATCTGATAAAGATAATGCTGTCCCTTCTTGTCAATCAAGCGCGAAAGCTTAATACAAATCAGCCCAATTTTGCAGCTTGCAACCGTCACCTACATCAACAGCAGCTGTGTTGCCCAGTTTTTTTTTAAGGAAAATGTTAGGTACCCGGTATGAACTTGTAGGGACCCGAAATATCTCCGACTAAATTTCATATAATTAGAGGTGTTTGGAATTATCTCTGATTCTAGGGATCCGATTTTGAATTCTATAGGGACCGAATCGGGTTCCTAAAACACCTTGAAAAGTCCTGGTGTTGCCAATCTCGATTAAATTATCTTCTTTATCATTCACAATGCCGAATTGTAATTTTGGTGATGACTGGAATTTTCGGTCATTGAATGCTTGATGAAACTATTATTCCAAAATGTTTTAACCTATGCGTCACATCAAAACGAGATGATATTCATTTGCGAAGTCTCAAACACTTCTAATACTATTTGGCTTCAATACAAGTGAAAGGACGTCACCACCTTTGCTATTCAGAACTACAACGAAGAACAAAAATAAAAACTAAGTTCTTCAAACTGCTAATTATAGTGCTGAATTTCTTTCATTGAAAGGCCTTTCTTTTTATACGTTTTTTTGTAGCATCAACCCTTGCTAATTCTACTAAAAATTCGATTTAGTAATCAATCATTAACGTTCAAATTTGCTTCGACTGAACAGCACGTTGTCTTAACGTAGATACTTTGTGAAAGAGGTAAGTGACAATAGGTATCACCTTTACTACATCTTTCTCTGAACGCCCGACATCCACTAATTTTTTGAATAGGCAACAACTGGCATCGGAACATAAATGTCTTAGCTTTGCATGGTACCTTTGGTTCGGATAAAAATGTTTGCAAATAAAAGTGAGGATTCAGCGAAATTTTCAGGGTCTGGTGTAAGAGTTTTTACAGATTGTTGTCTTCCAAATTATCGTACTGGAGCGGCTGTCGGTTTTAAAATAATTTTGAAAATTCGCTGACTCATTTACTAAAAATGCGAAAAATCACCACTACAATTTTCTAGTTGTTTCAAAGTTTCCGATAAATTGCGCATTTAACGTTAAGGGTTTGTTATTAAACTTTCACACGTCCTCTTTCCGAAAACATGAAACGAGTTTGCTTTTGCTCGCAGCAGTTGCTTTTTACATATCAAAATATGTTCAAGATGAAAGGTTTCACAGTTTTATTAACTACAAACAGGAAGGTTCTGTTGCCCCGGCTTATCGCAATATACACACGTTTCCTTGACATTGTTTCTGACAATGCGTTAAGCAGGGAACAAAGTGAAGTAGAAGTTACCGCACTTTCTCCACGTAGTTTGCACTTGGCAGTACCTGGCATGTTCTTCTGTAATGATTAGTGGATAAACATGAATGGCTCAGCCTATACTTATGCAATTTTTGTGGATGCTGGTGAAACGCAGTCCATGTTTAAATTCACCTCAATGTCGTCAAAAGACGTGAGAGTTAGAAGAAACGAAGTCGATCGCTACTGACAGTAGGCAGGTGGCTTTCAATCAGTTCTAAATCTCAGTTACCGCGATACCCTTTTAAATATGTTTGATGATTCATCGATGCTCCGAGATAAGCCAAGGGAATGTGTTTGGAAAAACAAAATGATAAATTTCGTTCTAATCAACAGGTAAAGCAGGTAATCAAATAAAGCATAGAGAACATTCAAAATTTTGTCCTTGAATGAGTGGAAATCCAGTCCTATATACAGTGCTTCGCTCGGTTTTACCGAAATAAGACTTGGGTTCGCATGCGGTTTGGTGAAATGACGCAGTTTCAACGTAATGGGTTGTCGCCCTAGAATCGGGTGGTGGTTACATCGAACATTGTTTTGATAAAAACAAATTTTTTTGCGATAATCGGGATTTCCAGAGCTGAACACACAAAATAGGCAGTTTTCTGAAATGACGCAATTTCAACGTAATGGGTGCCTTCATAATCAATTTATCTCTGTCCCCTCACAACCTTTTCAACAAGCCTTCGGATGAAAAGCAACAAAAAAAGCAAAAAAAGGGCAACACTCTGAAAAGATTGAATAAATGAAAACCCACGCTCGCAAGCGTTTTGTAGGTCGAACACAACACCGCAAACGCTTGCGGTTGATGTTTGCTATAAATTCGCGAGAAAGCCACCCGTTTTCTACAATATCTTGCAGATTGCCATCGATTTCACACTTCGAACAGCAGGTGAGGTTGTTTTTTGTTCGTTTCTCTGTTTTACAATTTTTGCAAAAGTGTTGTATTTTTTATGATTTGTAAACAAAGGCAGTGGTGCAAATAGTTTTGTTCATTGCGTCTATAAGAAATCATGAGGCTCTTTCAAATAAACACTTGCTGACCTGTTCCGCAATTGTATGAACAAAACATAAACAAAAACTGTGCCCCCTGCCTTTTCTGTGGTGAGAATTTTAGCTAACGTCTCACAAACCACATTATCTGGATGAGAAGGGAAAGCAGACTTGATCAGTCAAGGTCGTACCTTTTCTAAGTTTTGCTGCTCTCTTTCTGTATCTTTCAAAACGTAAATAATTATTGCAATCGATGTTTTGCAAATTTGTGGCGACATCAATGGTAAGATTCAACTATTAGGAACTATTAAGTACAAGCAAATGTATTAATTTCACTTCTGAAAGCATAGCAAAATTCCTTGAGATATTACCAAAACGTACAATCAAGGCAGTTTAGATTTTGTAAGAGTAAAACGTTTTTCTAAAATTTGTAAATGTACCAATGGGTGGAATCTTGGCACAGACAACTTTTGTAAGAACCATAATCAACCATAAGATTGAAGTTGAATGTCTTTTTGACACTGGTTTTTAACTTCAAGAATTCATACACCATTATGGATAAGATTGCTGTTAATGCCGTTCCAAAAAAAACAATAAAAAAATCATCCGTAGTATTTTAAGGAAGGTTACATCCACCCGGTGTAGCGGGCATTCTGTGGTGAGCGCTAATCCCTGAACACTTATTCTGTTAGCCTGTATGATCCGGATATCCAACAATAGTGAAAGGTGTATTTTCATTTCTCCAATGGTTAAAATCACTTTTATGATAGCAAAATAGAAACTTGCGTCCGTTTCGTCCAGATTACTCGTGCAGCTTTTCTTTAAAGTGTTGTAGGCTCAGTGGCGCAACTAGAGGTTTGAGCCAGGGGCCAAACTTTGCTGAAGGGGGCCCATTGGACACCGTTTGGGAATGCGACAATTAGTTCCCTAAAATTCACATACATTACATATGTATGGGGTTTAGTCTTCGCTTGTTTGCGCCACATTTATGTGGGTATAAGTCTTCATGCACACCTGGTTCGTGGTGAATCGCACATTGAACTACATGCTAACCAAGAGGTTGCAACAAAGGGTACTCAAATAACACAAAATGGTTATTTACAGCGCAGTACAAAGCAGATGTTACATTATACAGTAAAAAATGAGTAAAGGATGACGTAGGCAGCGCTCCCTTTTTTGAACTACCTGTGTGGTTTGCACTGACAATTCTGCAAAATGTATATTTGCAGGATACCTGCGTACTGTTCTGCTTTGGAATGAACGTAGTTTTCATCAAACGTTTTTCGCAAAGTATTCTGACCTATCACGCAGATAAGAGTCAGAAAAATTCTTTCTGAAATAGACGTAAATATCGAGGAGCAGCATATAGAATCTGAAATCGAAGGAGAGAGGCGCAGTTGCTGATTTTTCTGCTTCTCATAATCATGCACGCAAGCGCTTAAGAAAATCAATGTCCTAGCAATATGTTTGCAAAAGCCCCTAGCATCTTGTTTTGGGCGCCTGGATTTATGAGCGTCAAATTACGTCTACATTTCAATCAGAGAGGTTTTGGTGTCAGTGATCGGATTCTATTAAGATTTAACACCTTAAAAAGCACCTAAAATACTATAATTTTCAAAACATTTTTTTGTTTTCCCCAAATCACACGAATATATGATATGCCGATCCAGATCGATCGAGGTGCTACTGTTATGATGGTAGAAGAGTTTACCGCTCACTATTTCAGTCACTGATCAATGTGATTTGGCTCGTTTTCAATAGGAATTTTTTACCAAAGTACAAACACATGTGAGACAAAAGTCTGGCTGAAAAATACAGCATTTTGAAACAATTTTGATCAATAGTTAAAAAAAGCAATGTACATGTTATTCTATCCAATTTTCGAAGTTTCTCGACTTCACTGTCAACATCCACACACAGTTTGAGTACACAGTTACCGCAGCGGCCTCTCTGAATCAGGATAGTCGATTCGCACCTATACTACTGTAGAGGCTATTCCTGCTTATAGTAATTTACGCTGAGGTGTAGCTTATTGTCCTGTTTGTACTGCAATGTTTTAATTGCACAGCGTGTGTTTCTTCTCTTGAATCTCGAAATAAAGCAGACGTGTTGTAATGTAGCAGTCACGGTACCGCGTCGACGCCAAACCCGGGAGTCATCAGGAAACACGTTCAAGCGAGGTTTGCAAGTACAATAGAGATCACTTACCGAGATTATTCTATCGCTGCTTGGTCGACCTGCGCTAGTTTGAGGTCTGAACGAGCTTCCTGCATAGTATGCAGGGGCCGTCCTTTGCAATCAGGATGTGGTGTGCACAAGCATTTTTATCGCCTCAGCAGCACCATCGCTTGATATTTGCAGACAGATTTTCAACAGAAACATGAAGACCTACACTTATCAGCTGATCTTAATCCTTTCTGGAGCTTTTTGCATCATGTCTTTACCGAGAAGGTAAGTCTTCCTGAAGCTTGCCTATTTGCTGTAGTTCGTGTCCAGATCGTGAGTTTTTGAAGCTTTGAAAAGCAGGTCTTGTTTTGTAATTGTTGGGATTTAGCGCACGATTTATTGCAAATCAGAAAAAAGCATCTCCTAAGCTGAAGTGCGTTGTGTGTGAAGTGACGAAAATGATCGTGCTTCGTCCGGTTTTGTTTGTTTTCTGCCACTCATTCTTTTAGCTACCCGACTGATGGCAAATCAATTTCTCTTCTGTGCAGGTGCATATGACAAATGTTGTTAAGTACATTTAGCGTTTGTTGCACTTTCGCTGAAAGTAAGAGTGAATGAAGACTAACGATTTATAATCGCTGAACTTTCTGCACAGACATCGTTCTATGCGGTCACTAATTGCCCGAGTAGATCGACTGTTTTCTGCATAGAATAATGTTACATTTCAAAATGTATGAATGTTGTGAAACAAAACGTTTCAGAGTGTTGCGTTATTATACTACTGATTTATAATTGCAAATTTCACAGTAAATATTTGAAGTTAATCACTTAATCAATTAATCCTTTTTAGTTCGGATGCTGGAGGAAAGGGTCAAACTGAAAAACGGTCGCAGTTCCGTGGTTCCTGTGATCCTGGTATGAATTATTTTGCATTCCAGTTGCAAGTTTTTCCTTACTTGAAAAAATGCGTTTGATCTACTATAATCTCATTCACTCGAATTTTCAGTACTGTATGATTGGGGACGAGCTTGTAAACTGCTATCCAACCAGTAAAAGTGCTACAAAATCGAAATTTGAAATTTAGATTGCTTTCGTCCCTTTTTCTTATACCACGTGCACGCCACGGGAAGGTAACATGCAAGAAAAGAAATTTTGTGACAGTCTGCCATAACGTTTAGTGACTCTTTGATAAACTAGTGAAGTAGAAAAAAGCTTAAAATCATGAGCACAAGGGAAAAATTTGAATAGTTTATTTCTGTTAGGTAGGAATGGAAATCTGTCACCTCAACTGATATCTACGTGCAGGGGCGTACCAAAGTTAGATGGCGCCTGGGGTAAGAAACAAGTTTCTTGCGAACCTAAGGTCTTTTGGGAGTAGATGTACTGTAATGAAGAAAGCACTTACGACACTGTTCGGACTTTTCGGTGCCCCTAAGCGATTCGGTGCCGGGGGCGTTGTGCCCACTTTGCNCCCTCGTTACGTCCCTGTGTATGTGTTATTCAGAGAAGAAGCACAAACTTGTACACTTATTTTAACTGAAATCGACAAAAAATTGGTGCAGCAAGTTGTGACATCTCCTTTACCATCCTGAGAATATTTCTTAAATGTTTTCTCCCAGAGGTAAATTGCTGAAGCACGCCAAACTCGTTTTCTGTAGGTTTTAGACAAAAATTTTAGACAAAATCGGGTTAAACACGTGTAGACCCTTTTCGCCGATGTTTTGGAATGCTAATTCCGATGACATTTGCACACGGATATTGATAGCTTGTTGAGTCGAGACATTGAAAAAGTAAGCAGTTTACGAAAAAGCGTACAAACTGATCGCTAAGAGACGCCGTATATAGTTTAAATTAGAAGGGTTGCAAGCTCAATTTACTCACCACCGAAGGGATACACGTCCTTTCTACACAAATAGAGTCAATCAGCATCACGAAAACTAAAAAGTATTTTCAACAATTCGAATCATTTCCCAAAGAGAGAAAACCCTTGCTTGAACGACCAAAAGTCATTAGCCATCAGGCGTCAGATAAGTGCATCATGCAAAATCTGTGTTTAAGCGTATTTCCATCAAAAGGGTGATCCATTTCTTCCAATGTTCTAAGACGATCAGAGTTCATGTGTAGATTAACCTCGTATTCAGATCTATATATTTTTCTTGTAAACTTTGTCAGTGCATTTATGAATGTGCCGTGTCGCATTCCGTCTTTTATTCATTCATTCTTTCATTTTGATGCCGGTTTTTCATTTCGGGAGGGTCGCGTCGGCAGTAGCCCTAAAAGGTCTCGAATACCCCACATTTTGAGCAATCACTGGTAGTTTTGCTGGCTCCACAGCAACACAGATCAAGCCAGGTCGGAGGTGTACTCATGCCACCTGGTCGTTGGTCGAACTCTAAGCCGCTTTTCCATGGGTTTATCCGCCAGGAATCGCCTTACCAATGTTTCCTGAGACATTCTGGTTACGCGGTCGAACCATCCTAGCTGATATGTCTCTATTCGGAGAAGTGGCTCTACATTCAAGATTTTACGAATTGCACAGCTGCACATTTTTTCGCGTAGTGTCATGTGGTAAACCTTTCGCAAAATCTTCCCATCTCTGCTGATTGTACTTGAGATAGCACTGTTTCAGTCATTATCTAGGATGCATGAACGTATGTAAGGTCGGAATAAGGACCGATTTATAAGCTGACAGCTTTGAGGTGTTTGAAAACTCCCGTGTTGTGACCAGATGGGGATAAAGTTCACGTAATATTAAGTTTGTTTCCCCAATCAGTGAAACAAGCTTCGTGTTCTTCCAATGCTCGTGAAATGAACGTGGGTAAGTCACTTGCTTGCGTAACATATATTCATCGTCAGTAATTCCTACGTCATGCACATTTATGTGAATATGTAGCTTTTGTGAAATTTGTAATGAGGACGAGTGACCCTGATGACCTGAAATCGCCTCTGACATGTGTGATGTATTAATTTTCGAGTGAAAACATGATTGCTACGTACAAATACGTATTGTTGTCCAAACGTTTATGTTCGGACACAACAAAGAATCCAGTTTGGTTTCAGTTTAAGCAAAACTAGTAAATTCTTATGGTCTGTGTTTATTTAGAGCAGCTTTTAATGGTATTGTCTATTTTTGTGTCAGACTAACTTAGTTTCATTTGATAGCAAACAGCTGAAAGCATAATTTTTCCATATTTTTTGTTTTTTTCATAATGATGTTGTATCATCACTTGTTTACCTTGAAAGAAAATTGCAGGAACATCACATGCTTGGTAAATGTTCAACAGTCACATTCAACTGTTACAAAAATCATTGAAAAATTGTATGGGAATGAAATTTAGTTTGCATTATGGGAATGAAATGCATGCCGCTTTGTGTAATCCGTAAAATGCAGTACGGGGGACATCAAACGTAAAGACGGATCCAAGGGGGCGATTGGGGTGATCGCTCCCCTAAAACCTACAAAAGTAACATGATTCACCTTGATTTTGTACAATTCGGAAACCAACATTCGCGATATACGGCCATTTTGCTGTCCATCGTTATACACATTTGTGATTTCAAAATTGTTGGCATGAAAACAGCACCTTGTGAAATTCAAATGGCTTTAAAGCAATAAACATAAAGGATCCATTATGTCCTAGGAGGCAGTTGTTCGGGTGCCAGTTGTGCTGGGCAGTGGCGTAATTGACGGGGGGCAGGGGTGCGAAGCGCCGTCCCCTGGCAAGCTAAATGTAAAACCCGGGCTCCTGCCTAGCTTGTATTTCGGCATTTAATATTCGTTTGGTTTGCAGTATATAGGTTCATGCTTTTTTGCGTTTTTTCGTTATTTTTTCGGAGAGTATTCCGGTAATTTCGGGTTTGATATAGCTATGCAAATCCGGATTAACTGTCGTTTCTCAACTTTTTATGAGTGTTGGCCAGTTGACCACCTACGTTGGTCAGTGCGTCTCCTTCAGCTAAATTTCACCCTGGCGCAAACCTCTAGTTGGTCCTGGGTGGAAATTATGCGGTGACAGAGATCCGGTGGCTGCAGTCCTAGAACTGCACAAAAGCCACTGAAGATAGCATGGGTTCAAAAGAAATGATATTGAATGATTTCATTCAACCAGAATCGTCACGATCCAGAGCGTGTTAAATCAAGCCATTTTTTTGGTAATCACGACTGCTTTTCCTCTTTTGCAAATCAATTTTACTTATAAGGTTGTAAAGCTCTGCTTCTGAAGTTGTTTTGGTGAGTATTTAGCGTTGGTTGTACAGGAAAACATAAATTCCATGTTTTTGCATTTTATCACTATCAACTGCATTTAGTCTATAAAAGTCTGGGAGATATTAAATATCATGATTTCTACTATTTCGTTAGAATCTAGCAGGTGGTAAATGAGAAAATTAATGTTTTTTATTTCACAGTAGATATGAACGATATCCTTTGCTAGGAAACCATGTGAGTATGAGACGATGAATGTTTAATATGTATTACAGTAGTATTTCTTGATGCCACCGCTGCAGGGCACAGGCGGTGTAATTCAACTAACCTATTGTTTGACAACGGTTATTACATGTTTTTTCAACAATTGTCACTTTGCTGTCTGCATAAACACAATACGCAATTACTGACGATGAATATACCTCACGCAGGTTTACGCGCGTTTTCTTACTGCGCAAAAAAAATATCCTACAGTGTTGTTCTTTCATCGTTTCCACCATGCAGGTTACAATGCGTACTCGGGAAAATTGAAAGGGTTCGAAGGGTCCGATGACAAGCCATGCTTACATTGTGGAGGTGGTTGCTGCGACCCGGTGGAAAAAAGAATAGCACGTTCGTAGGCATTGTGTTAGTAACAAATGTGAAGCTGTTGATAACTAGTGCTCAAAACTAACTTTGATCAAACAGAGTGATTCGTTTTGTAATTTTTAGTGACCTGTATTTAATAGGAAGTCCTGCATGTATCACAGATCACCACTTGTTGGGATAGTGGTCTTAAAATCTTGTAAGAATTTTTGTACAATTTCAGTAAAGATTTTGTTTCCGACTAATGCGCAGCATTTCGAGCGTTGTTTCCGTTGTGTTGTTCCCGACGCACTGTAAAAGTTAATCGCCAGAAAAGTACTCTTTCTTTCCATTAAAACCCTGCTTGTGTAGTAAGGTAATACTTCATGTTCTTTGACACTTTTCAACAACTTGACAAAGTGTGTTTTTGAAAATTTGAAGATGGAACAAAAGCTAAAACATCAGAATTTCCTTGGTCGGCTGCTTTATTCCAGAGGAAAGAAAATGCCTATGTCTTTTTCTGTGGTGGCGTTCTAATCAAACCTGATGTGGTTTTGACTGCTGCACACTGCGTCGAAAGATTCCTTGACGCCGGGTAAGCATCAGTTTTTCAAGAAAAGCTTAAAACCAAGAATGCTTGACTGCTACTGAATCGGAAACACAATTGAGAGCTCTAATTTTAGTTGAAAATGAGGTCTATTCATATCGTTAATAGGTAGTGCCACAAAGTGGCTTATACTGTTGCACATTGATACATATTTCTATGTACTGCTGCATACTGCTATGTACTACTAAATACTGCTACATACTGATGCATAGTGCTTTTTAGTGCTTCATGCTGGTAACGACTATTTCCCAGTGGCGTAGCTACGGGGGGTGGGGTGGGGCGGTCCGCCCCTGGCGGCACTTTTATGGGGGCGGCACTATGGGCTACGATGTAAGCTATAAAACTTCAAAGTCTGTATTGAAATAAAAGTGGTTTCAATGTCGGGACACTATCCGCAGTTGAAGGACGTTTTTGATTTTGAGTAATTTAAACTATGGCATGTGTATTTAAGTAATTGTTATCTTAGCCAAACAATAAACAACCGTGAATCAGGGATGTTGTATCAATACGCGTTTTTTTACATGAAGCTGCAACACGGTTCTCAACATGCTTATCAACTCACTTGATGTCAAATTTTACTGATTCACTACACGGTTGATTGATCGAGTGTTGGGTAGTTATTGACGTTTGATCGTAGTCCTTATATGACGTTATAGAATTAGTAGGAGTATGGTGGATGACTGTGGGCAAACGTGTGGGTGTGGTGAGCTCTAAGCTTTTGTAAGTGCTCTTAAGTTTTGTACCTGCGAGTAAAAGCGCATTGTTGGATCTAAAAAACATTTCTGTGTAAATCTAATAAATGTGTAGATGGATTTGTGCTCATCAAAATGGATNTCCATGTGTGTGGAGAAATATCATCTAGCTCAGTATTCTTCAACAGGGGTTCCGTGGTACCCTAGTGTTCCGCAAAACATGTAGTGGGGTTACGTGTGTTCTAAGGCTTCCATGAGGGCTCCCCGTTTTTTTAGGGAAAATGATTTCTTGCTTCATTATGTTGATGCGTCATGAAAACTTTTAGATCACCGTGCTGCATTCAGATTCCAAGTAGGCCAGTTAGTTGCACAGGACAGGGTTGCCAGATATTTTCCGCAGCTTATGGCCAAAATCCTGATAAAAAATGGCCAAAATGGCTGTTTTTTGAAAACGTTATGGCCAAAATTACAAAATGTTTTAGCAATGTTAATTTCTATTTTCATGGGGTTCTCAAATTTTTCGGAAGACAGTATATTTTTTGCCGAAAAAATTTGGTTCTGCCAAAGAAGCAAGTTTCAACACTAAACAGCAATTTCTGCCATGAACTTGAAACTACGTGTTACAACTTGTTTTTATTTACCTTAATAAAACTTAGAACCATATATTAAACCCTATTTTAGATACATGCTTGAATGAATTCTGACCCGTTTCTGGGTTAAACAGTTTGAAATTAAATTTCAATTCAATGGCAATGCTACAATTCCCTTGATCTTGTGCTCCAAATATATGAACAAAATATTAAAGTCATGAAATGCAATCATTTCATCACGTGCTCAAAACCATCGTTGAGTTCACATATATGAACGAAAGGGGAGGAACACCTGAGCGCAAACACTGACTCATGGCAGGTCCGACTGAAACACTTGTACAATATCTACAGATTGCAAGGGCAAAATAATTACTACACACTTCAAACAGTACAAGGTTGAAGTATTGCAGAGTGTTACTGTAAAAATAATGAAAAAAATCCTGCCAACAATGTGAAATACTGTACTTCTACTACAACATTATCATTCACACAACTGAGTGATACAGTACAAGTACAGCAGCTACCAATGGTAACAAAAAGATTATCACTGAGTGGATCACCTTTACAAAATCTACTGACTACAAGGGCTAAATCACTACTACACCCTTCAAAGCATTACTACAAGGTTGAAGTACCATGGTGTTACTGTAACAGTAACATGAAGACTGTCCAAAAAATACAAAAAGACAAAGTATTTAATGAAAATTTAGTCTCACAGTGACAAACCAAAAAAATTGCCAAATTTTACACAATGGCCAAGTGCGTTTCTNCATGGCCAGCGCACTTCAAAAATGGCCAAATTTTTCGAAATTGGCAACCCTGGCACAGGAGGTTGAGTGCAGTTAATAGCNGAAAAANAANTATTGATAGTTGTTGCGTCGATTGTTGTTCATTGTTGTGCAATTAAGAAGAACGTTATTGTTGCATCACAGTTATACGATACTACAGATGGACAGTCACAGTAGAGAAAGAAGGCCCCCTTGAACTTTTGCAGTTTATTCAAAAGTATAACCTTGAGAACACTGTTCCAAACATAGTAATAATGCGGCGGATTTTTCTCACAATTGCCGTTAGTGATGCTACCTGCTAGAAAAGTTTTTCGAAACTAAAACTGATCAAGAATTACTTAAGATCTAGGATGAGCACCTTGCGGTTGAGATGTCTTGCCACACTGTTTGTAGAGCAACACTTGACAGAAAATATAAATTTGGACATTGCCATTGAAGAATTTGCCAACAAAAAGGCAGGAAAAGTTACTTTGTAAAAAATTGTAGTTTTCATTTCAGAAATAAAGATGGTCCTAATTTTTTACACTTTTTTTACTATTTTCCCTATATGTACAGTCATTTTTACTTTTTGTGTAACTGTTACAGTGTTTGAGCTTTTCGGTGTGTATTGAAAGAATACCATATGTGAGCATGTGAGAGTACTGTAATATTATAATGGTGCACAAACTAGTTAATACATATACAAAGCTTTAAGAGCCGGTAACTGTGCAATATGTATTTTTCTGGGCTTCGGAGGCGCCAACTCAAGGGCCGCCCCGGGCAGCTCACACTCTAGCTACGCCACTGAGCCTCGGTGGCTCAACATTAGCAGTTGATACACAGCTATACCTTCGAATGTCATGCAATGTAGATGCCGCTGATTTCTCTGGAACAGCGTCCGTTGTCCTAATGGTTGAAATGTCAAGGCAGGTCTAGTGCCACCCATCTTAAATATCACTGCAGAGTGATGACATAGGATGTCATGACCCAGTATGACATCAGAGCAATAGACAATCTGTTAGCCTTTAGCGTATACGTTTGTCCAAGCATGCTGAGGTTAGTGATAACGCAGCAGCGAGTATTGGCAGAAGCATCGGTGGCAGCAAGAACGNCGTTTGTCGGTTCGCCGATGATCTTCAGACCAATCTGCCGTGCCACATCAGTATCAATATAGCTGNGGGAGGCCCCGGAATCGAGTAAAACTTGTACTTTTCGTCCTTGCAGCTCACCAGTTACTACAGCTTTTTTAAGCACTCCGGACTGCCAGCGATCACGGGTGACAGAACAGGAGCATCAGAGACAGCACTCACGTTACCTTGTCTCCTTGTAGGGGCTGTAGTGTTTGGGATACCACGCGGCTGCATTTTTATACGACATACTTTCTCGAAATGACCGCGACGATCACACCAGTGACAAGTTTCGTCTCTCGCTGGACATGTGGAACGAAAGTGCACTGGACC
>JGI24159J19872_10002772_pt1 | contig 21212 bp, 12 predicted proteins | sample Ectturendosymbi4_FD_19872 | JGI IMG/M metagenome (IMG submission 19872) | reverse complement strand
ATAACTTTTACAAACGATGACGTCATGAATTACGTCATAGGGGCCCTCCGGTAAAAATTGCCCCGGGCCCCCCTACCCTTTAATCCGGCTCTGGTGACAATGCAGAATACAAGGCCATTGTCTGGCAATACATCTTTTACCAATTGTGTTAAGAACTTGCTGCAAAGTTGGGCTTCAGTGTGTCTTACAGCTAAAGTTTTGGGGTAATTTTTTCCTTCATCTACAGAACATGCAAGCCGTGTGATGTTCAAAGCTTAAATTGTATCAGTCTGTCACACTCGGCGATAAACTTCCCAACGTCACACTTAAACTTCAAAGTAATCAACCGTTCGGAACCATCTACCGCACTGACCATACTAAAACATACCGTAACTACCACATTTGTTCGTATGTCAGCCGCACCCGGCCGAACATCATCCTTTTTAAAGTAGCCGCATGAAGAATTCGTGTCGCAACCGTTTCTGTACGTTCTACTCCCCGGAAGCACGTTTGGTGGTTTGCGACAGCACATATACAAGGGATTACAACTGCGCGACACACTTTCGCTTGGCTATGCATGCTCTTTCACAGTCTTCCATCACCACTCGGAGAGCCATCTAGGCAATGTTGATCGAGCAATGACGTCTGAAACGGCTGTGATTACGGGTAACCATGTAAATACTAAGCAACGCGAACTGTTCTTTAAAAGAAAGCGTTGTTCCTATGACGTTGGGTCTTTAAGCTGCGGCTGGCTAATTTTGTAGCACCTAGCAATCAATAGAAATTGCAGTGCACAGCAAGAATTCTCTGTTTCAATAAAAGTTTCCAAAGAAATTGCACCATTTCAACAGGCACGAGTTAGGACTCCTAACTTAGGAGTGCGGTGCAAAAATGATTCAATTTGACTCCCAGTATTTTTAGGAATCCGACTCCACCCAAAAACCTCCGACTCCTTGCGCCTTTGACTCCACAACCCTGGCAGAGTTCGCCCCCTCGCCCCTCAAAATCGCCCACAAGAGAGCGATTCCGCCCACTTTGAGAACCACTGGTTTAGACCAGGCATTAATGCTGTGCTTATCACAAGTATTATAATTTTGATGAAAATGGCATATTCTTGCTGAAGTCTTCCTGCAATCTGGTTATGATTTTTTGAAAAGTTAAATTAAAAGACACTGATTACCATGCAACTGTGAAAAAACAGTTGCCTGAGACAAAGTGCATGTGGTGAAGAATCGCAGCATGCTGTATTTGGCCAGATTTCTAGATAAAAGAAAAAGGCCAAGTTTTTATGGTATGAGTTGGGCAAAAGGCCCATTGAATTCCTCATATAATAAGTGGGTTGCAGTTGAAAGCATCAAAACATGCTGAATCATCTTGAGTTTATTAATTGTACTGGCAGTGAATAAAGCCAAAATATTATTGAACAACTGATAAGAAAAAATGAGACAGGACTTTGGAGCAAATATGCACTTCTAATGTATTACCGACTATGTGAAAATACGAGCATACTCAAATGCACGTGAAAGAGATGTTAGCATACTTGACCTACCATTCCGAGGTGCTCTTCAAAAAACTTTAAAGGCAAAAGGAGTTCCACTTATGAGAAAAAAAGTTTGTTTCAAAGATATGGGAGAAGTGAATTACGGGTGAACTTCGGACAAACTCTCTTGGAAGTAGAGAAGGTGCCTTTTGGTAATTTCCGTTTGTAAATTTGTTTCACAAAAATGCATGTGTCCTTTATTTGTTTCAGCATTAAAATTTCTCACGTAAATCTGACAGAATTGCCAACAAAGAAGTTTCAACCCACTGTTCAGTAGTTTCTTCATTTCGCAACTGTCTTGCTTTGTTTCTGAGTAATTGTTTTTATATTTTTATTGGAGATGCTTAGAGAAAATATTATCGGAATCAAAGAGATCTCCGTTTGATTGCCTTGCCCCAAAACTCGCCATCAACATGAGCAACGGTGAAGTAGTAGGAAACACTCCACACCTTTTAGTATGGTTGGCCTGAAAAAGTGCAAGCCTTTTCAAATGTTTAAATTAAGAAAAATTTAAAGAAATGAATTGCATTTTGAAAAGAAGTAAGCGGTCGTTGAAAACTTTAACATGTGGAAGGATTTTCAGCGACTCAAATTCTAATTCTAGTTCAGTCGCTCCTGGATAAAATAAACTTGCAGCAGTTGTAGAGGAAAAGTATTGCCGCAGGCAGTCGGCCCCGCTACGACAATCAAATAAACCCAGAAATATCTGAGCAGAAAAAAAGTAAGTTCACAAATGAGTAAAAACGAAGTCCGCTTGGCGGTATTGCAGTATTACGTAACTTGTCATAATTCAGTTCGTATGATGCGCTTCTGCATAAAACGTCTTCCTCTGGAGCCGTTATCGACAAATCGTAGCTCGCCATACCAAAAGCGATGCCTCTTGAGCGTTTATGGTAAATGGCCTGCGGAGGCCAAAATCACCTGGGTGGCGCTGTCACGCTGACAACGCCTATTGAGGGTCTCGGGGAGGGGGGCAACGACAGGCTGAGAATCACTGCTCTAGTCTAGAGGTAGAGGTGAGGCAACTCGTGGCAGAAAACTGCACTTGCGCTATCCTGACTTCTCCGAATTAAGGCGCGCAGGAGTCGACCTGAGCTGACGCGACTAAGCTGGGGTATTTCACCAATTGTCTTGTTGGACGGCATGAAACCTAAAATCCGTACTGCTGGAGTTCAAATCTCGCCTTGGCTCAGCATGTCAAGGCTAGACGGCGACGAGCTACGTTGATTGTTTCCTTAAAGATTTTATTCTTCCCATTCGAAATCGGTGGCAAAAAATGATTTAAAGTCTGGTTGCATGAGTTTCAGAGCTTGATTCAAAACGCGTTCATTTTGAACGAGTTTCTCAACCCGATCAGTATCATGGGCCGTGGATGGAACGTTAATGAATGTTGCTGGCCGCGCAAGCAGACTCTACGATTTTCTTCTCTATATTTGAATAGAACCGGTGTCCCTTAAATTCAGGATGAATTGACATTTGCAAAGCTTTGAAATGCCACGAGATGATAGCAAAGCTGGTTTTTAGGGTTTCTGACGTTTTTTTTGCGTTTTTTTTACAGCAACAAGGTACGCTCATGGGATCAGCACTTGGTATATGTTTCGGATACTGGCTGGGAGTGTCGGGCTTCATGTACTTCCTGGCGTACATCTGCAACGCATACATCAGCATAGTTCAGTGCTTGTCGTTGCTGGTGAGAAACATTTTTCAAGTGACGATGGACGACGCGTCCTCCAAGCTTCATTGTGCCGCGTTTTGTGAAGAACGCCTTTAAACTTTTTCAGGGCTATGGCATGGTGAGCCACTGTATTATCCTTATGCTTGGCCACTTCACTCACTACACGCACGGTACCTTTTACTGCTTATGGGCGTTGGTCGCCGGCGCCTCCGCAGCCAGGATCGTAAGTACAGGCTTCGATTTGAAATCGTCATTTGTAAGTTCTTTTGCTGCGTTTTGTTACGTCATGACACATCTACTGATGACTGTTGCGAATGACGTAGCTTTTTGTAACATGCAATAGTGCCTTTTTAAGGTGAAATAGTAACGGTTAGGTAATAACGTTTCAGGTGACGGTGTTATTGTCAAGAACTGTTGGGAAATCACAGCGGCTCATGCTTTGTGTATCTATTGCGAGTCTCCACATGCTTTTTCTGCTCTACTTACATTTTGCTTATCATCACATCGTTGAAGGTGAGTTTCGATTAAACCTACGGTTGCTGTGAACAAACCTGTTCTATTCTGCCCTCTTTCTCCCTCGTTTTCAAAATGTCCCAAGCAGGATAGTCGGTTCATTAACTATCTTGTTCGTTTTGTAACTTTTTGAAGCTGTGATGTGGTGTGCCACGCATTTTTTTACCCTGACGACTAATGCGTTAAAATTAGCATAGTTGACAGGGTAATGTGAATTCTGATGGTGAAAAACAAAGCGACATTTCAAACCAAGATTTTAGAACTTATTCCGCATTAAATGTTGCAGTTTTATGGAAAAATATATCTGTACAACAGTAATTTCCTGAAATCCTAAGGGCTTGTGGCTGACTCCGTGCCACAGTTACAGAGCAAAGTGCAAGAAGGCAGTGGCGTTTCATATCACACTTTACGTTCCAGATATTGTTCAAGCGTTGGAAGGCAAAGAACCGCTTGCCGCAGCCGATCATGGCGGCATATCGATTCGAGCCATATCGGAAGGCATGCCCGAAAAGATCATAAAACCTTCTTACAACTCGTCCAGACAAGCCTCGTGACCTTTTGGTTTTTATACTTCACCTATTTATTCGCGTTAGAGTTTATTACGCTGTGGCGTGGCCCGCTTAACCCCACGCAAGGTAGGACTGGACCGCAACAGCTCTGTGACTTAAAACACCAGGCGCTCTCTTCGCCGCTACATAGCAAGCGTCTGGATTAGAGAAAAATGACAAAGTTTTTTTCCTTAAAATATAATGTTTTTGACAGGCTTAGAATGCAAAGACTGTCGCGACATTACCAGCTTTCCTGTACTTTTTACGCTTTCCCTCGCTATTTACTTTATAGAAGAGGTTTTGCCCCGTTTTTTCCCACGCAGCTTGTTCGGTTACCGCCGAAGCTTAAAAACAAGGTATCACCTTCTATCAGTCAATCGAACAAAATGTTGACGACACACGCCTCCCAGTGCCAATCGTTGTATGAAACTTGTTGTCTGGCGGTTCCTTCGCGGCTGCTTGCTCCTTTGCTGCTGACGTCAGGCGTTCGTCCCCTTCTGTTACCGCACGCTGTCATGATTCATTTCCACTGATCAGCAGAGCATGAAAGCTCAAGACAGTTGCTGGGAACAGAATTCAGAAGACTAAAATCAAGATAGGAAATCGGTGAATATCGTTGGGGTTTTCAGTGGACGCGTTGTGGACATTGGTGAAGTTCTCGGTTCAGACGACTTTACATTAAATGCTTTTCCTGTGTATCACCAGAGTATGATTTCATACTTGTAAAGTTTCTGTTGCTGCCCAAAATGGCGCTAATTATTGCAACTCGCACCCAATATCTGTCAAGTGAGAAAAGAAGAGCAAGTTGCTAACTTGTGTATTGCATACCACAAATACGACCAACACTCTTGAGGCGATGTAAAAGTGAATTAAGATCACGCGTGTTTATGTCGTGACTCATTTTTTCATTCGATTCTTGATAATAATATCTTTAAAATTTGCGAAATTCTTTATTTGTGACAATATTTCAACACTGACAAATTGAGAAACAAACTTTTAAAAACTTGTGTAGATAAGGTTCGCACAGCCATGCTTCACCTGGTTGCCGGCATTGGTTCTTGCATTGTACCTCCACCGAATTTGAAGCTCCGGCATGTTGATGTGTCGTATTAAAAATACAACGAAACGTTCCCTTATATTTCTAATTTATTTTGCAAAAGTTGCATCCTTAAAATGTACATGTGATACATTTGGAAAACCCACCACACAATAAACAGTGCGGCTTGAAACCATGTTAGATCCAGATGAGTGAATTGCATGCGAAACATAAGGTGTTCAATGCACTAATTAGGTGAGTGGAAGACTAAAACACATGGAGTTTAATGCACCTTGGTGAGTTGAACATGAAAAGAAATGTCGTAATGCATCCTTGCACAGTAGCAAATTCATCTCTAACGCGCTGTCATTGGTTGGTTATCCCGCGGGCTGTGGAGTCGGTTGTCAAATTTCAGGCTCCAGATCCGGGCATCTAAATTTTTGGGCTCCAGCTCCAGCACAATTTGGTCCGAAAAAACAAAAAAATTGTGTTATTTGTACTGCTCGCTTACAACACCAACTATTTATGTGGAACCAGAGGAACCGAAATTTCAGGCTTCGGCTCCGCAGCCCTGGTTACCACCATAGTTGCAATGCGCTGCATAGGTGAAGATGCACGTTTGCATTCGCAAGCTGTTTTTTCGGAAGGCGTTATTGTAATTTCACTTAAAAAGCGCATCGATTTTTCGTTTTGTCCAGGGGCGGATCCAGAGGGGGGCGATTGGAGCGATCGCCATCCCTAGAACCGACGAAAGAAAGTTTTTCACCACGAAGATTTTGTACAATTCGGAAAACAACGTTCGCGATATAAGGCCATTTTGTCGTCTATTGTTTTGTCACGGCAGTGATGTGAACTATACTTCATCTCACATCGGCGAAGCCATTTTGCAACTTGACAAAAATGTTGCTGAATCGCCCCAACCCCTTAACACATTGCCTGGATCTGCCCCTGTATTTGTCTGACCCAGCTGTTTTAATCCGCGTCATCTTTAATAGACTATGTGCTTTTCAGTATTGCTTGCGGTTGCGCAAAGAACATGTTCGGCTGCGTGATGTTCCGCTGTTGTGCAGTTCAGTTACTGCGCGAATGCACCAGGTTCTGGCGTCGTTTCGCTGATTTGACGATCAAGCGGTGTGTAGTCCAAAGAAATAGTTTCCCACCGTTGCTTCATGTTAAGATAAAGTGAATACAAGCACTGGCACAGCCGGCCCAAAATTTTGAGAAGAGCCAAATATGTTGACTTTAAGCGAGCAACAGTATTTGGTTTGTGACACCGCCTCTCGGAAGCACAAAATGAGAAGATATGCTAGAGATTTGGGGGCCCATGTCCCCTTTGGCTACACTTATGAACCCAAAGTAAGTTTAAATCAAAGGTGGGAAACCTGCGGCCGGTGTGAACATTTCATATGGCCCGCATCAGAATCTCCATTACCCAATTTGCTGTAGAGTGCGTCGAAACGGTGGTCGAAAAATCGCGTCGAAACGGTGCTTAAAGATTCGATGTCATAAGAACCGTTCATCCCTCACTGTAAGATAAGGTTATAACTTAGGGTAGAATAAATTGTTCCTTGCGGCCCGCCAGCGGTAAACCACAATTTATGTGGCCCGTGAAAGTAAATAAGTTCCCCAGTCACGTCGCCAACGGTGGGGCCAAGGGTGCCCGACCCCATTTAAAATCTGTAGTCCCCATTTCATCTTTCGGTCCCGGTTTCTGCATGCATCCAATATTGTACTTTAAAAATATGCCCCCCTGCTGTGAAATCCTGACGACGGGCCTGAGGTTTCCCACCACTGGTATAAACAGGCCCGTAACCAGTCGGGGGCGACGCCTCCCAGGAAAAATATGTTGGACACAACTATTGGGCATTGTTCAAATTGGGCCCCTCCCAGAAAACTCTTCGCCCTACCTGGTGTCCTAAGCTGGTTATGGGTCTGGTTATAAGACTTAGCCTAATATAGGTGATACTCTCAACAGCTAAAAGTCTAAAAGCAGTGGCGTAACTGCCCGGGGTGAGGGGTGCGCGCCGCTCCCCGGCAAGCTAAATGTAAAAAATGGCCCCCCCTCAAATTTCATGAACGGCAGAATATGAAAGTGCTTCTACAATTTTGGAGTCTGGATATTTTAAATACTGAAATTATGCAGTGCTTAGCAAACCAACAATCATCAAATGAATCGTAAATTCGAAGTTGTTGCAGTGCAGCGGCGTGCATTGCTCAGTACATCATCTCGTTTGTGATGTAATAATCGTCCGCAGGTGTGGGACAGTGCTATCACTTTTAGAAATTTTGGCCCTTTTTGGGATTTAAGGATTTTCGGAGAAGTATAAAAATGTGTAAAATGAACTATTTCAGTTTATTTTGTAAATCATGTTTGGTTCTAATTTTAACATTTGTCATGGCACCCCGATTCTATGCTGCACCAGCACAGATTTCGGGATTTTTTGGTGCTGTTCTAGGGAGTTCTGGAGTTGCGTTTGTGAGAGCCATGGTGTGGAACGTTGCAGCCATTTGCGGCCATTTTGCTTGCTTTGGATTGTATGATGGAGTTGTGAATAAGTTTAGGTCTGGAAGCTGTCATTTACTTTTTCTTGAGATTAGATTACAGAGTTGTGTAGTGACACAACTTTCTTTTTTGTTTTGCAAAGCCAGTTAACAAACCTGTCTGCAATTCACTACTGAAAGTTGAACCAGCGGTGTTGATTTTAGCATCTCGGCTGAAGGTGATAATTTCGTTTTTCTGGCCATCCCAGCGGGTACCGCGGCTTTCGTCTGCGCAGCGCGTTTTACACCTTGAAGTGAAGTATGCCATTAAGCCCATAGTATGGGTCGCGACCAAACAAGGGTTGCGATTTCGCAAAGGGTCAAAAAATAGGTAGCGCGGAGGCGATCATGAACCTAAACCTGAGTTGTAATTTTTCAAACTCGTCTGTTTGCAGTGTAGCGTAGGCACTTGAGGAAAGAGTAGAATGTTGACATTGAAAACGAACTTACAGTAGCAACCTACTGCCAAAAATCATCCATACAATCCACATTTTTGTCATGTTAACATTGGCTGTTTGAGGCTTGCTTTACAAGTAATTATCCAACTTCAACGACAAAAGTTTTCTTGCCTTTGCTGCTGCAAATTTATTGAATATTTTGTCAAGAAATGATATAATTTAAAAGGCCGCATGTATTGACCTAGGAAATACCTAAAGCCATAAACGCTGCGGAGATGTTCTAGGTCAGCAGTTTTGTGATCTGAATTGCGACAATTTAATGTCCACGGAGATGTTCAGTTTATGGGTCAACTCAAATAAAAAAACACATGTAGCAGCAACTGAAAAGTCCACATGACTATTATGCTCAACGCAGTTGCACAGTTTCAATTAATATCTTGAAAAAGTATTCAGTATTTAGTTACATTAATTCTTATTACTCCTTCACCCCCGCCATGTTGAGGATATGCGCAAGAAAAATGGGTAATTAAATTGATTTTATAATTAATGCCAACCGTCAAATCGTGCTTTAAATGAAATGAATACAAACGGTTGTCCGCCTCATGCTAAAAATATCTCGCAAAAACATTTGATACCTTGATCAAAACAATTTACATGCCTTTGTATACCACTGAGCATTTCCATCCGACATCTTTAGCCATTTACTTCAGAACCTGATGTTAAAATGTCTTCATTTCTTCCCACTGCCGGATTACTATTTGATGATAAGTGGAAGTAGGTATAGCTGATGCGCTGTTTCAATTTTTGGCATTTCCTTGTGCTCATCAGGGTCCGCAGGGAGGAGAAAATGGGAATTTGCCACCACCTGAAAATTGGGACTAAGAACCAAAAATTTCTAGAAAACGTGACGTCAGCAGCTTAACTGACTTAATTTTTGCAATGACGCTTTTATTTTTTGATATGACACTCACACTGAGCAAAAGCCGGGTTCACGGGTCTGAATTTTGGGCCCCTGTGGCAACGTTCCCCTCCAACTGGGGGGTATGGAGTGCGGCTGATACGGCTCTATTTGCAGCCATATGGCATCAGAAGCACATAAGGGTTAAGTTAAATAACGGCTTGTTAACAAACGAAAATGAAGAAACGGACACCGAGTTTCATCAGATAATACTGCGACTTGTAAGTTATTAACCTTTTCATTTGAAGGGGGGAGGATCTTGTTTCCGAGGCCTCGCTCACGTGCCGGATAGAAGTGCTCGCGTGCCAATTTCGGCACGCGTGCCAGGGGTTGCCCACCCCTGTTCTATACGATGTGAAAAGAAACCTTGCTGCTAACGAAACGCATTTTTGGGACTGTTGCCGTAACATGGGTCATTTTCTTTGTGGTGTAAAAAGGGTATAGTCTTATGTGAACGCCCATTTGCATTGTATCGTCAGCAGCCTGAAGTGGGCAAGCAAAACGTCGACTTTGCCGATCAATGGAAAAATTTCTGTGAACGACTATGCCTGTGTTGTTTATGTTTATAACATCTGCTTTGTACTGTGTTATAAATAACTATTTTTGTTTTATTCAAGTATCCTTTGTTGCAACCTCTCGGTTAACATGTTGTTGAATGTGCGATTCACCACGAACCGGGTGTGCATGAAGACTTGCACCCACATATATGTGGCGCGAACATGCGAAGGCCAAAGCCCATGTATATGTAATATATGTGAATTTTTGGGAACTACTTATTGCATTCCCAAATGGTGGCCAATGGGTCCCCTTCAGCAAAGTTTGCCCCCGTAGCTCAAACCTCTAGTTTACGCCACTGTCTAAAAACCCATTTTTGCAAGTCACATCTCATTCTCAACGGCTGCATGGCCTCAGTCTCGAACTTACTGTCCCGAGACTTGCGAAGGTTCCGTAATTCGACCTGTTCACGGTCATGCTTCCCAAATCCCACCTGTTGTGTCTTTCCATCCATCTACTGTACAGGAAAGACACAACTTGTTGGATTTGGGAAGAATGCAAGAAAATTGACAAATATGCAGTTCGGAAGTGGTGATGGCATTTTCTTGAAGATTCGCACAAAAAATTGCAAATGAGGCAAATTTTCAAGGCTCAGTTTCGGATTTTTTAAGTTGAAGTCTCGGTATCGTATTGTTGAACAAGTCTCCGACAGTACGGTCCCGACTGCATCGCAGCAAGGAGGTGCATGATATCAAAGCGAGTGGTTTACCGATCACTAGTCCCAATGTGCAGAAAAGGACAAGATTTGTCGCGATTGAAGTCTTTTTCATCTGGTTCAGCGGATTTATTATATAGAATGAATGAATTTATTTGACAACAGACACGAAGTCCGTAGTACAAACACACTTAATAGATAATAAAATGTACTAAAAGGTGTAGCCTAATCTATTGTTTTCTTTCAAGGCTCACAAGGAAAAACCCACAAAAAATCACTGCAATTTCTAGTTGGATGCACGGAGTACTGCCGTCCTGGTTTTTCAAGCCAATGTCGATCATATTTTGTCATAACGCCCTAGTTACAGGGATTGGGCCACACAGTACAGGCAACGTCCATAGACGGTAACTCGGGACCATGGGCGTCGGAAGATTTTTTTCCAGGGGAGGTCAACAGTGGCAAAATTTGTTTTATCCCACTCGAAACCATGAAAACAACCTGTTTTTGGTAAAGTTTTCAAAATCATGGGGCTTGGCTTAGCCACTTTCTGACATCTGTTGAGTTCGCGTTGCATCCTCAACATGAAACGTCTCGTGACTCTGAAATACAAACAAAGGAAGACTTCAACTACTTCAAAAGCAAGCCAAGAAGACGACCTACAAGCTTGTCGATGGTCTCATTAAATAGCAATGATTGGGAAGAATACTGGAATACCAAAGTCACCCAACAAAATGGACTGAATTCTAAGAGAATGAAGCTGGAACGAAGTGAAGACTAAAAACACTCCGTCCATAAGAACATTGTAATGTATATTTATTCGAACTATTGTGTATCTGTACTCCACACATTTATTTTAAGTCACACCTGGGAAGAAAGTAACCCAAAATAATATAGAAACTATTTACATTTACAATCCATATACATTTGTAAACGGTATTCTCGATTTAAACGGATAAAAACGGACAACAACGGAAAACATTCCGGATTACGGCGAAAACGGTAAACGGAATCACCGGTACCACCGGAAAACTATTCTCGAACGTGATTCGCCGAAAGCGAGAGTGACGTTTTAGACTGACCAATGAGGACTCGCGTAGACACGAAAGTTTCAATATTGAAGTTACGGGCTAAGCCAATGAAAATACGTGACAAAAATGATGAATACTTGATCATTCGCCTAGTTCAGTCAGTCTTCCTCGGGTCCCTGTCTGAGCAGCAGCAAGATTCTTACTAGAGTCTGACTCCGACCTCGGTGCAAGTAGCTCAAAACTAGCTGGTGGTTTCGGCCCATAGCCAGCTCTTTTACAAACTGGTGACTTCTGTCCATAGCCAATTAGTAAACAAGTTATACTATGCTATAATCTCCTGGCTTAAGTTGAACTTGGGCATAGGACGGCCTATGCCCAAGTTCAACTTAAGCCAGGAGATTATAGCATAGTAGCTTGTTTTATCCCTGGTGTGCTATGATAACTCCGGTTACTCTCTCGTCCATGAAAGAATTGAACTCATATTGACCCCGGTTGCTCACAGTAACTTTTGTTACGTGCTTTAACCCATGTTACTCGCAATTACCCCTGTTGTTTCGGAATACATCCTTGAGAATAATAGCGCTGTGCTTAAAGTTACATTAATAAAACCACGAGTGAATACAAATTTGTTTGATGTTAAACTGAGCGTAAGGTCGAATGACAAAGGGCGGGTCTGAGTTTCTTAATTGTAAACTTGGGCGTGCCTAGAACATGTTCCTATTAAATTAACCAGTGCTCTCGAGGAACTGTTCTAAACAGCAAAACGAAATGCTACAAATTGGTGCCACGTCATTCGGTTTTTCCTTTCAATGGGGGAAAGAGTGGAGCCACTCAAAAACTTTTCATGTCTTTACCCAATAACCTACCATACCCTGGGAGGTGTGAAGTAGCACAGAAGATAGGAAACTTAGACAGAACAGAGTCCTGTATGCTGAAATCAGAGACAGAATAGGCGTGACGTACTCTGGAGTATAAAAGTCACTAGAATAGACATTTATCAAAAGGGTTTGTTATATTATGAAAACAAGTGGTAACCTTATGAATTTCTATTTTGTTTTACAGATTCTTGTAGACATAAGAAGTAGCAAATAATAGTAAAAATGTCGACAGATGCACATGATAGATGTTCTGAAGCAATACGATCTTTGCGTTTTGACTGGATTCAAAGTCCAGCAGTAGCATTATGTGAAAGATTACAAACTGTTGATTTGAATTCTGATTATCTTAAACATGATCCTGAATTATTTGAAGTATTTTGCGGTAAGTTGTATCGCAACTTGAACAAAAGATACCGAAGTTTATTAAGTCTTTATGTCCCAGCTCATTTCATTTGGCAAATAAATATTATGTGGGGTATGCTGAAAGGTAAGCCAATAAATGGACGACAATGAGATGTTTTTAGAGAAGATTCTATTTTATTTAGCAAGCTTAAATATCGTCTTGATACAAAATTTCAAGTAGGTGAATTTCATACATATTACACCTTTATTGAATTAATAAATCAAAAGGATTTTCAGTGGCAAATTGACAATATTTGGGAGGTGTTATTTAATATAAGGCCAGGGGAAGGATGTTATGGGTTACTAGAATCATTGTTACATATTTAAAATGTTGTAAAGGATAATCAGAATAGTTGTTGTATTACACATTTTAGTGTTTTGAATAGCTTTATATTGTTTTCGGTCCAAGTTATGAATTGAGTTGTGATATAGAACTGTTGATGTTTGTGAAGAAGGTATTTTGAATGTTCTTTTAACCCCACTCTCCATCGTTGAAATTTTTGAGCTTGTGAATTTACAATTGGTTATTTTGATTGTCGTAGGATTGAGAGGCAATATAGTACGAAACGATAAAAGTGCCTGCTGCACATGTAAAGTGTTCTAAAGCCCTTCGTAACTTGCGCTTTGATTGGGTTCAAGACCTAGAAGTAGTCCCGGACAAAATTACGAGTTGTTGGTTGGGAATCTGAGTATTTGGAGACAGATCTGGAACTATTCAAATTTTCACAACAAGCTATATCGGAGCTTGGAAAGAAAGTATTTCCCGCTTCGAGACATTGTAGCGCCGGCTCACTTTAGATGGCAAAAAATCGTTATGTGGCTCTTGATAAAATGCCAACTAATGATTCTACTTATGACTACGTGCGAAGAGCAATATCAACTCCTTCGTTAAATAAAGATGAGTAGTTCACTCCACTAAAAGGACATGAAAACAGTGAGGAAACCGGTAGACGGCCACATGCTAAAAAACAAATATTTTTGTTCAGAAAAAGTTTCGGTAAATAAAACTAAAATGTAGATAAAAGCTACTAAAAACTGTGTAGAGATCTTGATTGCTAAAGGCATTAATGCCTCCAACATTGTTGTACTGACTCCAACTGTCGTTTTGGATACTACTTATTTGCAAAGTTTTAAAATAGATTGTGCTTGTCAAGTTGATGTATCGAATTCAAGTTCTGAGAACTGGTTTGAGAGTTTTTTGGAATATATTGATGTGACTGAAACTGAATTGGATGCCATATTGACTGAGTCAGAAGATGACAATTTCTCGTTTGACCAGATAGATTGTGTAGTACAAGCAATTAAAGCTATGCGTTTTAATTGGCCGCAATGCCCTATACAGATGCTGCAGACCTATTTACAGACCAAAGGTTTAGAGTTGGATGTTTTAGAAAACAATCCCACATTTTTACAGCGTTTAAGCAGAAACTGTATAAAGAATTTCAGTGTTCATTTCCGGGTTATTGTCCACTGTTTCAGGATGTAAATATAAGAAAGTTCCGCTGGCAAGTGAGGTGGCTTTGGGAATTTCTTGTAAATACGCATATAGATCAAAACACTTGTGAGTGGCTGAAAATTCTAATTGATACGTAAACTATAGGACAGGTGAATAGTGGTGATCAAGTGGATCCAGCTTGTCAAGATGGTGAAGCTGCTTTAACTGATTTGAGTTTGAGGTGTCGTCTTGACAAGACATTGGCTATGCGGAAGATGAAGCTAAAACAGTTGTGTTGGATTTTGAAGTAAAAGGTTTATTGACTAACAAGACAGTCTGTACTTTACTGATAATTATCAGTGTGAGTTTCGATTGGAGTCAGTATTTGATAATTGGATTACAAGCCCATCTTCCGAGGAACATTTTAGAATTAGACATTTTATAGGACAACCTAGTGTTATTTTTAGTGTTTAAGCGACAGTTGTATGGCCAATTTCGAGATGCTTTTCAAGTTCATCGACCAATTTTTGAACTGGTAAATATTAATTATTATCATTGTCCAGTGACTGGTTTTGGGAATATTTAACAAATATTCGTATATTAGGAAACATTTATGAGTAGATCTATACCATGAGTGATCTGTAAAAGAATAACGCGGTTTGGGACATTGCGTGCAGCTGAAGCGGAAAATAAGCAAATATCCAATTTACATAGATCAAATGGACACAGATGTACTCTGTTTTGGTGGTATGAAGTAATATTCATTGCAGAATTTTATTTTTGGATTTTCTGTTTAAAATATGATGCATGTACATATTGCTTGTAAGATGTTAGTTATAAAGTGTACACACCCTTTTGTGACACACTCAGACAATATGACTCCAACTTGTCCTTGCTAAAAATGAATATTAAGTGTTGATAACATGGTGAATGTAATCTTAGTGTCGCTGCCATTTCTTAAAAATCTGATAATTGTGTTGTAGTCCTCATGAACAATTTTAGTATTGTGAACAGTAACATGTTTCAAGATAGATTTGCACTCCATTCATCGGTTAAACACATTCATCATCACAGATAACGGCAAAATATCCAGGTGTATTTGATTATTGTAAATATTTTGTGGAACTTATGTGTTTTTTTGAGAAAATAGTGTGGATAAAACCTAATTATGATTCTGGTTCCCATTGTAGACGAATAGTGTATTTAATCTCCTGTTGTAAAAATGCCAGCATTGATAATCTTTATAGAAATTGAAAGGATAGAAGTACGTTAAAGAAGATCAGAAGTTGTGTGTTCGGGTAGAAAAGAAAACCCGGCGATTCCAATAAACTGGAAGATCCAATTCACTGTGCAGAGTACAAACGTAGCAAATACTATGTTTGGAGACATTTTGAAATAAAAGACTTTGTGATTAATTGCGCACCTAGAATAGTTCGGTTCAGGAGCTTGAAATCTTACCTTCAAATTTTGAGATATTTAAACAAGGTCACTGTGGACACTATCGTGGAAGACTGAAATATTGACGCATTGTTGTAATCATGGTGATGTTACCAACATCCAAATTTCCATTGTTACACAATCAATATGCTACTTTGATTTGGGGAATCAGTACAGAGCGGTTAAGTGTCGCAGAAGCCAACAACTAAGGCTCAGAAATTTTAGAAGAATTGAATATACCGGGGCCAACGCCGCCTGTAATGTGATCTGGTGCAACCCAAGGGTAGATACTGATTTGAAAACGGATCTGGTATATTATATAGGGACACCGGCTTATCTTCAACTAGTTGCCTCCTGGGAACGACAGTGCTTTTTTCAAGATTTAATACGTTGTAATGGCCTTTTCGAATGGAATGGTTAATTAGATTAGCCAAAGGTATTTAATTAAATCAATGTTTCTATCATGTGTTGATAATTTTGAAGAAAAAACATAATCTGGATATTGTTCATAAGGTCAAGAACCTGTTTTTATAACTTAAATTCGAAACGTGGTTAGTTGAAATTTAGTATGAAGGTTACTGTATATTGTTCTATTGATTTGTTCTATGAGAAAAGCATTTTTGAGTAATTGTTAGGCGAAACTGACTGTTGCTAAAAGTTTGAGTTTATAGTAAGCGCTAGAACATGACTTGATGAAATGTACTTCAATTTGCGTTGATTTGGACTATGTAACTACCTTCTGTCGCTATTGATGTGTTTTTGAAGTTTATACAACTAGTTTTGGATCAAATATCAGATCATAGCTAATTGGATATGATATTAAGGTTGGACCAATATTTAATTCAAAAAGTGTAAATATTGTGTTGCAAGATTTAATTTGGTGTTCTATTGTGTTTTAGGAAAATAAGTAGTAGACACAAAATGGCTGTATGATTCACTGATGAAGAACTTGAACAAAAATATTATGGACAAACGTTACTGTCAATCAGTCATAAAGTGTTAAATCCAGTTGCAGCAGTCCAGAAAACCCTCAGGGAATACCATAGCCATAGCACTCCAGAACCGCCTCGAAATACTTCTTGTCACATGATCTGGTTTCCACAAAAAAAAACAAATCATTTCCCTTTTGGACTTTTGTGGTCATTAACCACCCCACACCACCGGAAATGCACACTGCACACATATGGAATATTGAGTCTTTGGAGGATTCTCTGGACACTGCCCAAGGGAATTTTTTGAAAAGTCAAGACTCGTTAAATTTAACCACCTTCCGATAAATTGTTTTTAAACTTTACTTACACAGTTTCTTTATCTTGGTAAACTGTGCCTATTTCTGTTCCATTTTCATATTCCAATTTCATATTTCATATTTTGTTCCATTAGTTTAAAACTTTAATTCTTTTCTTTCTTTTCTAGGAAAGAAAAACATAGGAATTTAGGTCGTGTTTTAAAATAAAAAGAATTAAAAAAATACTCTTTCATAAAGTGGATGAAGAAATTGCAGAGGTAAATTCGGGAATTCAACCTACTCCATCAGAATCCTGAATCTATATTTATTCGATATGACAGCGAGAAGAGTGGAACTGTTTTATTATCCAGTATTCAAGGGTTTCAAAGTACCCACAAATGAAGAACTCTTGCGAAAGATTGTTATTTATTTTACACATCATCTTCAACTAAAACCTCAGAAGAGTGAACCCTGGTACTGTTCTGAAATATCACCTGGTTTTAACCATGAAGCTGTAGACTGTTACCTTATTGTGTCACCCACACCATTGAAAGAACCTGCTTGTTCAAATGGTACAGTTCGTTACTCAAGCATTGAACTGTACAATTTTCTAAAGAGAGGTGCTCTTCTTATGGAAACTGCTGAAAACCTACCCAAAAGATTTAAGTTGATGTGAAGAGACTGATTGCATCAACCCCTCTAACAAAAATCATTTGTTACCAAGAAAAATTTCAATCATCTTTTATTATCTATTCCCGGCATTGAAAGCGATTACTTGTTCATTCTATTCTACATCAGTCTAGCACGATTTGGATTTCATCCGTTGTGCGTGCATCATGAAAAAGTTTACAAAAATACAAACCCGAGATCCGACATTCATAATGAGCTTATTGTGCAAGTGTGCACGAGATTTTGAGATAAATAAAATAACTGCAGTCAAAATTATGCGTCATGTTGACCAAGGATTTGGTAACGAATATCGTGAGTTTTGTTTCTGTTCATTCTTGATGCCTCGCATGTGTTCCTTCGGCGATATAAAGTGTATCGAAATGATACTTGTGTACAAAACAAGCATGAAACCTTGTGGTTTTGATTCTGTCTATTCAGACAGACAGCCGTAGGCGGAATAGTAATAGTATGATAAACAGCATACTTGAGTTGTTAATAGTAAAATTCCTATTATACCAAACCTTTTAAGGAAGATTCGACATTTTATTTTGAAATCCAAAATCCTTCAAAATTTCGGTTGAAGTCCTTCGCTGAGACGTTTATAGCCTGAAACAAGAGGCTCATTAAAATGGTTGACTGATACTTTTAAGCATAGTAAAAGACTGCTTCTGAACACCAGTACAAGCATGAACTGTTTCATGAAAGAGTTTTTCTTTAATCAAAATTGTTTGTCGAGACTCCGAAACGTTTCGTATGCCAAATGAGGCTTTATTTTGCTTTGAACAACACCCAACCTGTTTTTAGGTCTGCATCTTTTAAATTTTTTCCATCCGCATGAAACCTATATAAAGTCATGAAGTTCTACCGTTTTTCGATATTTGTTAGTCCACTCTGATTTAGCAATTTCACCCTCTTGACAAACATTTATCTTTAAAATCTGACACTTGCTGGTCTTCAACGTCTTAGTGCATCCTCGAAACAGGATTCAGAATTATATACCTTAGTTTTAGTCCATCGCAAGTTCATTGCAAAATTCCAATAAGGTTTTTGGGAACCTGCCATCACAGGACTCCTTTTAGAAATAAAGGCCTGTAAAATAAAGTGTGGATAAAAACGTGGCTAAATAAATTGTGTTTTGATCCTGATAGAAAATAAAAACTGTGGGAGTTTGACCTGCTATTAGTCCAGATTTTATATCGGGATTCTCGAGAAGGCTCATAATTTTATGATACTCACAATGTTCATTAAAATTAAATCCACTCAACACACTTCAAGGAACCAAACACTGGAGAAGATTTTAACGATGTTCCCATTTTAAGAATCTTGGAATAAGTATGGGACTACATATTGTCAAAATTTGACGTAGATCGACAATCCGCCTTAAAGTTTATCATAGTTGCTCTCTTCTCCTTGTATGTACAAGCCAACTGTGTCAGGTTATGAGAATTGAAAAGTAATTATTAGCCTAGAAACAACAGTTTCATACTCTCTCGATACAACGATTTTATTGACATTTGACTAGTGGAGCTTTCCACTAAACCTTTGTTGAACATCTATGGAGGAATTGAGATAAATAAACATTTACTATTATTCCAAAACACCTGGCAGAATAACCGAAAAACCCAATCCTATAATTCTCCTTTTAGAACCATACCCATTGGATTCCGACAAAGATTTCAGAAGCAATACCGAGAGTCTCAGACTACATATTTAAAGAACAACAGGATTTTGACAATAATTGTGGAAACGGCAGTGCAAGGCGAAAGTTTCGAAACAAGGATTCATTTCTCCACCCTTCGTTGCAAAACACTTCATAAGGTCTTCGAGGTTATTCAAAAAATTTCGGAAAATAAATTTAATGCTCTTACCAGTGGTTTGAGAAATCCTATTTAATTCAGCTGTTTTCTTGAACGCTTCTTTCACAATTAGTAAAGGTGCATTTTGACCGATAAAACCTAGTTACAAACCCTGACTAGTAAACCCAACGGTTATACGTTAAGACTCCCGTATTTGGATTTTCTGAGCACGTTCCCATCCGAGCTTTTAGTGAGTTGCCTCATCAGTAATGCAGGAAAACCAAGCGTTGTTTCCTCAGGAGCATATACCTCCTTGAGTTTTGAGATGGTTGATTGTAGATGTTTCAATTCACCGCAACGAAAGTTGGGTCTAGATCTTACACGAAAATCGACGGTTGCCTAATCGTCGACCATATACAGTAATCAACATATCAGTAGATTTAAACACTATAGATGATGTTTATTAGTGATATATGTGGAATTATTCACTGTTTATTGGTGTTCATGTTTCAAACCCTTTATCATACTATCCCTTAGATGAACAAAGCCGTTTATGGGGCGTAAAGCGAAACATTGTGCCGATTTTAAGTGACCACCATAATAAACTTACTACTTCTTCTTAGGACATTGCATTTGAAGAACTTGAAAAAAGAATTTCGTGTCCAAACTAGCGATTTTTCAAACCCCATGCCGCTTCTTATGGGAGATCCACTAAAAGGGCAATATTGAAAACGAGTTCAGACCAGTAAATCTGCATGTTCACTAGTGAAGAGCCTAGAGAGTGTGATCAAAGTCAAAGGAATCTACATTTAAAAATGGCCGTACGATTCATACGATCTTCGATCCCATATAATAGAACGAATAGATGACACTTCATTTCCGAACACCTGATTTATATATCAGTGGAAGCGGTTTCACTCGTTGTAATTCTAACTTTTCGAATGCGGGACACAATCAGCAAAGAATACATGAGGATCGGTAGTCAGTTGGAGGTACTGCTACCTGTGGTCTTGACAAAAACAAAAATAGGTTAAGAACGATCATATTACACCAAGTAAAGGAGGATTTCAGAACGATGTGTGTTCACTCAATTTCTGAACGATAAAAACAAGAGTTGCTTGCTCATATCAGCCTCGCACCATCATAATCCCGATAATAATTGGGGATCCTCATATTAACCTTGAGTCACACGTCATTTAGATAAAAATAGACAATTTGATGTAAAACTTTCATCGATTGACCTATATCCTGCAACCATCGATAACAGTAACTTCATTTGCTTCTCTTCTGTATTATTTGGAAAGCGATTTCTAAGCCGAAACCAGGAAAAATATTTGCCAGGGGTGATACCCACAATCTTTTGGTTCTTATTCAATGAGGCCTCAAATGGTGCAAATGGATATGGCTCATCATGAGAACTAATCTTAATCCATAACTTGTTACTTTTCGAACCTTTCGCCATTCATGGCAAACATGAAAATTTTCCCACATGATCATGATTAGTTAATTAGACATGTCCATGAGCATTTTCTCGTAATACAGACGAATTCGGTTAATCGCATCGCCAATTTGCCAAGCTTTATTATGCGTTTAACCGGAATATGCGATTATCTGTATCAAACAAATATCCGCAAGTTTACCGCCCTACTCGACTTTTGTCCACATGCTTGCTACCTGACACCATTGGTATGTTATAGCTTGACACCGAATGTGGAGATTTCTTGAACAGTGGGATACAAAAGTATTTCTAGATGTTCTAAAAATCCCTTGCTCCTAATACAGTATTTGAAATTCTGAAGCCCTTCAGTGTTTAGCAAACCAGCGGTCATCAGTTGAAACGTAAATTCGAAGTTGTTGCGGGCCCGTACGTTGCAGGTTGTCTTAAACCTGTGCACTGCGTGTGTGACGTCATAATCGCCTGTATCAATCGTGGAAGGTTTC
>JGI24159J19872_10002770_pt1 | contig 21219 bp, 20 predicted proteins | sample Ectturendosymbi4_FD_19872 | JGI IMG/M metagenome (IMG submission 19872) | reverse complement strand
GTACTGTTAACATGTCTTTTCTTCCGTTTCGTTCGTTACTGTAGTTCGAGATTTAAGCTTATTAAAACCTTGACAACAGGTTTGAGGTGTCATTCTTTACAGCATGTTTGGAGCTAGGAGGACCAGGCGGCCACCACCCCTGGTTAGAACCCACTAAATATCTGCCCACAGCGGTGCCTAAGCCTTGCGGTTGACGTTCGCAATTGTTCCCGTGCCTAGATGTTGGGTGCGAAGATTTGCCAAACCGACTTTCACAAGATCAAAGCACGTCTGTATGGAGCTTGTGCTACAAAAGTGTCCTGGTGTAACAATCCGGATTGACCCCTGTGTCCAAATTTTAAAAATAAAGGTCATGTCATGCACAAACTTATTTTTTATTAAAAAAACGTGGCTACATTTAAGACAGCTGCTGAATCTAGTGTGCGTTATAACCAGCAGGCCTTCATTACTTTCAGGCTTCTGTGGAGCAATTTGCAGTGCACTCTTCACTTCCTACGTTCTCCAATCAATTCCGATTGCAGCGTGGGGCCGCACAATGTTGCCAACTTTAGACAAAGCGAAAACCTATTGCAAGAAGATGATACGACATAATGAAGAATATAGGTAACGTACGCAAACGTAATAATCTTTATAGTGTTCAGTGTTGTACTGTTTTAGCAGAGATTCGTGAATCGTAACAAGAAACCCATCCACCATCGAGCACTGACACCCGATCAGCATGATTTCGCACGGGCAGGCATGTGCTCACCTTCACACTTAACTTTATCATCCATTGCCTTATCGCGCTTTTGAATTACAAGCCCACATCGCGTAAGTAAAATACATTTGTCATAAGTCCTTGTAATAATTAGAAGAAAGCTTCAAAACACTCGATTTGGCCGACTTGGTGTGATAAGCACACGCTCTGCAGCACCCACTGCGGATGTGTTTGCGTCGAACGTAACTCGAATAGATCGAATGTGATCAGCCATTAGCATCATACTGCCAGTCGCGATCCCCCACTCCGCACAAATTTATGATAGCGTAGACTATGACGTCGTTCGATTTTAAAGGAAGAGGAAAAACGTGCTGCGAAATTTGAAGCTACAACGAGAACCACGGTTTAAACATCCTGCGTTTTATCGACTTTTTTCCAAAAAACTTTCTCCTCCATACTTTCACAGATTTGAGCAAGCCCAAGATCTCTTTATTACTCAGATGCGTGCGTCAGCTGCTGACAGTCGCTGAAACCACTTAGTCATTTTTATGCGATGATCATCACGGTTTGATTGACAGGCGCATAACGAACACTGCAGTTGACATTGTTTGTACGAGACTTCTACGATAAGTTTCACCTGCCGTCGTGCTTATGCATTTTGCATCTCCTTATCCGGCACAGACGCCAAGTTACTTTCGAACATCAGCCAAGTCGACCCTTCCAAGAATCTGTTCAGCCAAGTCGACCCTTTCCAAGAATCCACGTCTATTATGTCAATGCATTCAAAGTCTATTGTAAAACATTAACTTAAGAAAAGCGAGTTACATCTCCCCAACATCTATAAACGCTGATCAGCCCTTAGTTGAACAAAACAACCTATCGCAATACTGAAACCAATCAACTTTGATAGACACCGATCGGTTTGGGTATAAGATTAGCCAACCAATGCATCCTAAGGTTTTAAAGCTGCGCATGTGAGTGGCAGAAGATTTAGAGAAGAGTGGCAGAGTTTGCATGGCTTGCAAAGCAGGATTGTCCTGGTGGTATGTTCCACAAACGGTTTAAAAAAATTAGAAACTGCAAAGAAGCTATTGTACAGCAAAATAATGCGGACCACAAAAGCAATGAAAATGCAGTTGCAGGTCTTGGAAGGTTGAATATTCCAGTGGTTAATCAATCTGTCACTGCTGAAGTTAATAAAGTGGAAAATGAGGTTGCAGCTTCTTTATGATGCCACTTTACAACAGCAACTGCGTATCATCTGAGTGAAGTAGCAAAGAACATGGAAAAACCAGCATTAATTTTAAGTTTTTTGTTTTAGATAAATTTGGTATACAGCATATATGGTATATTTTTAGACTAGATTCAGTATATCCGTTGAAAGAAGAGTTGGCAACACTGGTAAGACTGTGTTTATGTGGGAGAGTCAACGAAATTGCTTCAAGCCGTTTAGGCTCCCTATTATGCAGAGCTTCTCGGTTTACAAAAAGCTCTTAAAATGACACAAAGAGGCTGCTACAGTATAATGTCCGTATTCTCAGTGGTGTTCTGGTCTCGAGTATAGATCTCGTTTTTTTGGCCAAGTTTCGTTTTTGGTCGCGACGTTTTATCCAGCAGGTCTCGGTGGCTACGATATCAACTGATGTTTAGGTTGTTTCGGCAGATGCAAAACTTGCAGTTTGCCTGAAGAGACGCGCTGAAAGTTGATTTATTTACATACTTATCTTAAAATTTCATTTGAAGCGCCGATATGAAACTCATGTTAAAGCACATTTCGCGAACAGTAGCTAGCCCATCAACCTTTCTTAAATCTGTATAGAAACACTTATCAAACATACGAACATTTTGAGTAAAGTAAAAGCTGTTTAAACACCTTGTTACAATGGGATCCGATAAGCTTCAAATTGAATGCAAAAGTATTTACAAGCTAATGAAATAATAGCATTGTAAGACGAATAAAATTTCCGTATGCTCGGAAATTTACGATCTTGGCTTCTGGAGCTGTGACGCAACTTGACCCACCCACCTACATCACAAATAAAGAGCGTTCAGACGTTTACTAAAGACGTTTATCATTTAGTCGTCGGTCACTACTGCCAAAGCGCTTCGCCGCGTCACGAAGTTTCAGTTGCTGCCAGGCGGCTGAAAACGCAAAAATGATTTTTTTGCTGTGCAGGCCACATTGGTCGTATTTTGAAACGAAGTGGGAGCTCTTCCTCCAAGACAGGAACATCTACAAAGACGGTGAAAACACTCCCAGGTTTCCACAAAACTATGACATTTCCGCTCGTGACAAAGTGCGTAAATTCTCAACATTCCGCTTTCATTAATACTCTTACTAGTAATAAAATACTATTCGTTAGGTTTAGATTTGTTCTACACCCAAGAAAAATGTCTGCATCTTGCAGGTTTATCGCACTTGGAGTTCAGAAGGAAAACCGGGTCGGCGAGGTCACGACGCGCCGATGATTGCTTACGACGCGCTGTTGGCCGCTGATAAGATTGCAGGCAACAAATGGCAAGAGATATGCTTTCGCGCGATGATTCACGGAGGTAGCAACCAGAGCACCAGGCCCGTAGCCACGGGGGCAGTCCCCCCAAATTTTGTTGTGCCCAGAAAAATGTATTTTAAACATACGATAAAAATAAAATTGTTGCCCCCTAAAATGTTTTTTCCTCCCAAACCCTGAAACAGGCTACGGGCCTTCACAGTGCTGAGAGATATCTCTTTCACGTAACAAAATTCATTGAATACTAAATATAGTCGTAATTTTTTGAAGAAGCATCGGTAAGGTACAATCTGAACAGAGCCAATATCGTAGAAATGTCGCAGTTTCAAACCCTACGAAAATGACACAATATGTCATTAGGTGGCGCGCAAGTGCATAAAAAGCGACGTTAAACTGCAGCTCATGAAACAGGCTCAGATGAGATTTTGTTGGTTTATTCAAGTGGTGATAAGCTAGTGGTAGGTTAATGTCATTACTATTTTCATACCCTTTCCGATTAAAAATTCATTTAATATCACCAAAACGAGTTGTCTAAAAAAAGCAATAGACGTTTTTTAGAGTCGCCTTAAGTTGGCTTGAGACTGACACGACGAACACCATAACTTCATCTCTAATTGGCCTTTCAAGCTGGAATGACAGCTGAGCGAAGATTCTCTCGTTATCTGTGTGGTTTGCAAGTTCAGCTGCACTTCCATTTTTACAGTATATGCAAAATAACCACTTTTTAGAAAAAATTAAGAAGGCGGAACAGGATATTTTGCAAATAAGTTTAATGACAACGTGGTGGAAGCCGTGCTTCCAGAAGTTAATCATGCAACCCAAGTCTTATTGACTTTAGGCGCTGGAAACCGTTTCGAAGCGGAAACAACTATCAGCAGTTGTGCGTGCGAACGTCCTGCCTGCAGCGAAGTTCTTTATTTGACCGCCCCTAAATATGAACGGAACTGATTTTTCAGACAAGTTGCGTTTTAGAAACTTAGCGATGCAATAAGCTTTTATATTTNTTTTGAAATCATCGCAAACATATCAAANATGTGCAGCTAAACCCGAAAAATCGAGTTTCGCGAGAAATAAGAAAATAGATGTCTATTAGTTGAAAGATACTGCCAGGAGCGGATCCAGCCTGCAAGGTTAAAGGGGCCGATTTCAATATTATTTGGCCGTCAAGTCTCATAACGGCTTCGCTATTGTACGAGAGATGAAGTATACTTTACAACACTGCTGTGACAAAACAGTGGACGACAAAATGGCCTTACATCGCGAATGCTGTTTTCCAAACGGTAGAAAATTACGGTGAATAAAGTTACTTTCAAACTGTTTGGGGGGCAATCGACCCCCCCTGTGGATCCGTCCCTGGATACTGCGCATGTGTTTGTCACAGTAATTGCCGCTTCCATATTTTCTTTTGTGCGCAACAGGAGAAAATGACGCCACCGGATTTATTGCTGGATTTTGGTACGGTCTCATTCATGGTTTTAGTGGCGTTCCTAGTGGACATCACACAAACTTGCAGTTCCGAGACGATCTGCTGAAGTTGGCAAGTCAGCTTCACGAAATGGCTGGATTTCAAGAGTAGGCTACATCTTTTGTTTACGCTTGGGCAACGGAACTTGGAACATAAGAAAGCGAAAATGGGATATTTCACTCTTTATCAAGTGCGTGCACCTCATGTTCGCCGCTACTATGACTGGAGCAATTTCACTGAGGTGCTCTGAAACTTGTTTGCCAAATATGCACCCTCGATTTCAACAAACTGCGACAATATTCTCTGCATTTATGGAAGACATCAGTTCAAAATTATTTTTTGCTTCCGTTGAGATTCCTGTTGTTCGTTTTCAGTCTTTGTTCTTCCGAAATCTACTCAGAAATAAAGTTAAACCATGCCTTAAAATATGGTAGCGTTACTGCTAAACCAATTTTGCCGGGCCCTATACATGTCTGGAGGATTTAATAATACTTCCCCTAATGCGTAGGTGCACGTTGATCTTTGCTATAACGTTGAGCAAATCTTTATCTAGTTCGCATCAGAATGTGACCGACTCGTGGTTTGTAGTACACGCTGGAATTCTCATCACGTTCGGTGTACTGTGTGTATTGAGCCTGTTCTGCAAGTGCAGTGTCAAGAGAAGTGTTGTCAACAGGTGTGGACGCTAAGGGGTATGCTTCCCTACCAGCGGAAGCAGTGGCGTGCAGATGTTTAGCGACCCACGGGGCGACTGCTTGATTGTATGCCTCCATGCCAAACTTTAGTGGCTTATGGCGGTCAATGTCACTGGATATACGCTGTTTGTGCCGCCACCGTATGACGTAATATTCACGTTTGCAAGCAAACGTTTTCTCGAAGTTTGCTGACAATACACGCATGTTATTCTACACGCACTCTCCTTACTCGTTGTTGCACAATGTGTCACTGTAATGAACATAAATCATCACCGCTCCAAGGTGGGAGACGACAACATAATACAGCACTCAACGCTAACACAGAGCACGTCATAACTGCAAAAAATCNGGCAACGCGTGAAAACAGGNGAGTAGAACACACCCGGTGTTACGTCAACGCAATTCANAAGTACTACAAAGACATCAGGCTGCGCGAATGCCTCGTCGAATAGCAGTTGAGCAGAGCAGGTATGCGGCTAGGGACACCCAGGATTGACAGTTTGAAACTTGCTAAGCTACACAAGAGAAAACTTTCCTTTTACAATGCGGCTGTTGCATGTACAACTACTGAGGGGACAGAACAGATACGGGCAGAGCCGTGTGAAAGGCTGTTGGGGCCCCAAAAAAATCCAGATTGGGCCCTTTAATATCATTTTTAATATCGCGTAACCACAACTTTACAAAATACTGCTATAGTGTCCAACGTCCGAAATTCTTTTTCGAAATTAAAGAATCATGATATTACATGATTAATCTACCGGCTCTGCATTGAGGGCAAAAACCAGAAGAGTAAAAGTCAAGGGTAGAGAGATGGTTCTAACTTGCCAATACAATATACATTGTGGGGCCCCTACAAATGGTCGCCCCCCCGGGGCTGCCTTGCCACGGCACTGGATACGGGCTGGTGTGAGCGGTTATGATCGATCCGCCTGAACTGCCAATAAATGACGAAGCTCGAATATTGCAAGCATAGGTGTGCCGCTGTATTAGCGCACACCCAAGGTTGCCACATAAAAACAAAACGAGAAACTAGTAATACATCAAAAAGTCAGCTGAATCAAGCAAGTTGAAATAGAACAATTTTGAAATTTGGCTCAAAAAATCAATTTAACGTCCATAATCATCTTTCTGTCCCTTTTTGTGATTTCCCTTGATCGCACAATCTGGAAAAAGTCATGTCACTCGCTGTCTGATTGGGTGTGCGCCGCACACCTAGAGAGTAGGAACCAGGTATTGAAGAATATGAGAATTATTGGCATTTGAATACGCAACCGCTGGTGTTGACAAATAAAACAAGTTGTGAAAAATTAAATCCATGCAGCATGCGTTCATACCCTCACAACAGGAAAAACGATCTAGTTACAGCATTTTAATATTTTTAATTCCTCCCTTCGGATGCCCCCTACCTTGGATGTCCGGGGCAGTCGCCCCGTTCGCAACCCCATCTGCACACAACTGAGCCGAAGTCACCAAAAATTTATGAAGGCAGATTGAAACAGTCATATTCATTTTCGTGTTTATCATCCAATTTTTCAGTCTCTTGATGTTGATCACATTATGCGTAGGATGTAGGGATCTAAATTTAATAATACAGTTACAAACATGTGATTCTTCGTCAAAGTTATTCGATGTTTACGTTCAAAGCAGAAATGGTAGGTTTCTTGAAGTTGTGTGTGGCGCTCATGTTCAAGGGCTGTTGCACGCATCAGGAAGAAAGGGGTTTTGGTGTCTTTGCTCTTTTTGGTTTGACAGAGAAACAGGGTGTTACATACCAGTGGCGTAGCAATCCAAAAATTTTGGGGGGGCAAAAAATTTGGTGGGAGCCAAAATGTTTGATTTCAGCCGAATAACGCTATTGTGTTTAGAAAAACGTCTCTCAACGCAAAAAATGACTATATTTTCTAAAAATTTGGGGGAAGGTATGGCCCCTTTGGCCCGCCCTGTCTACGCCTGTACTACATACACCGGGAGCCAAACTGCGCTGTTTAATATGTGATGAAAACTGATTTTGAACAGAGGTAGGTTGCTGATATTAGACAGAGGAAGGGGTTGCAGACAAAGGCAGGTTATGCACAAATATCCTTGCTGCAAATGGACGTTGGACAGAGCTACGTAGGAAACAGGCAGACAATGCAACGTAGACTTTGCAATATAACGGATGATGAAGTCAGGAAACTTTCACCAAGATATTTTAAATGAATTAAAAAAACAATAAAATCGATAATCACACTGATTGGTAATTCCGTGAAAAATGTTCATAAATAACCGCCAGTTGTATGCAATGACGCAAGTGCAGTGGTGATTTGTTATCGCATTTCTTCCGGGTAGGGTCTCTTAGCAACAGCATATTTATGGTCTAGAGAAACACCTCGCGATTTTCAGCGGTTGATAAGTTCGACATTTCACGAAAGGGAGCACGGCACTTCACATGATTATCTTCGTTTCATCGCATCTTTCCCGTGCCGGAAAGTTTGGTACTGTGAGGTAGTAAGAAATCATTCAAAACGTCACTTCTCGTGAATTTTCACTACAAGTGAACAGATACCAACAAGCAAGTGCCATGATTTACGTTCGGCAGGCATTTATGCGTGGAGCAATAATCCGGCGGAAGCGACCCCAGCCGGCAATTGCACTGTGAAAACTGTCCGGATGTTGAGTTCGTATAGGTCAGGGGGCTCCAACTCAAAGTGATCCGGGGGCCAAATGAAAACATCGATGAAGTAATCAAACGGCCGCATTGTGATTATCTGAGGGACGCATATGACGCTGTCGCAGCAATAACGGTAGCTGAACCTTGCTAGAAACAGCTTTTCCATCGCATACCCCACGAATGGTTACAGGCATGTCATTTCTCACCGTCTCTACATTCGTTCAAAAGAAACCTGTGCACTCGCTGGCCGGGCACTTTTAAACACCGGTGAATAAACGAAATAACTTAGTTTATTATTTCAAAATTCCCAAAAAGCATCACGGGCCCCGTGTTTGAGACCTCTGGTATAGGCCCTCGAACTTATCCACCACTCCTATCAAGTTCGTTTGCACATTCCAGATTGCTTTTTCTCTCATTCCCGCCCAGTTACCGCTTAACATTGTCAAAATCCTTCCGAACAAATCGGAAACATTGTACCGAGCAGGGTTGCGGAGTCGGTGTCGCTGGGAATCGGATGTCTTTGGGTGGAGTCGGATTTCCAAGAACACTGGGATTCGGATATTTTTGTCCTACTCCGGAAATTCAATTGAATAATTTTTTACATCGCACTCTGAAGTTAGGAATTCCTGATGAAATGGTACGATTTCTGAAACTTTCATTGGAACACTTGCTGTGTACCACGATTTGCATTGGTTGGTATTTGCTACAAAATTGCCAAACTTCATTCACGTTTTGTTGGCGAGTCGGAAATTTTGGCGCAATGTCGGAGTCGGAAATTTAGGAAAGTTCGGAGTTTGAGTCGGACGTTCTACCTCCGACTCCGCAAACCTGCTATCGAGAATGAGGACTCGTGAAACCACAAACCAAGACTCGGTAAAATTGGTTTATTCCGTCAACTTCTCTGAAGTTAAACGTCAAAATGGTTTAAACTGCATGACAAACGAACGGCCGGTAGATGGAGGCAAGTAAGTTACGAACGACCACACTTATCAACAAGCCCTTTGAAGAACGCGACACTTTAATCAACGAAGACTTACGGAGCAGAAGCCAATCCTCCCCCCCTTGAGGGAAATTGGAAGGTAATTCTCACTTAAGCTGCCCCACGCAGACTATTTCGCAACCTTGTTTCACCAAACTGGGAAAGCACGTTTTTACAACTTTTTGACGGGATGCTCACCTATATCTCGCGTATCCCCGGGCGGTATAGAAGCTAACACCCAAGTCTTCCGGGATGCAATAGCGGTGGCGGTGAAGTAACACGCTTTCGATCACGTTGTGGGTGGCGAGCATCAATATGGTGGTGTTGGCGAAGTTAGTGCAATGATTTCACTCGCCAGGTGCAGACGCACAGGTATTGGCCATCTACATTACAAACCAATCGCCAGGGATTTATAACAAATTTTACAGCGTGCATGACTCTTATCATTTTCACAACGAGCAACCTGCGTGGAGTCATGAAGCGGAAACCCGTCAAAAACTTTTTTTTCACTACGAACAAAGAAAAGAATTGCTCTTGGCATAGTTCTTGTTTTCTCACTTTACGTATATACACCTGCGTATAGTGTGCCGTACCAGTTCCAACACAAATCGCTTCTAAACATGCGAAGTGGCATTTTATGCCGCTCACCACATAACGATTCACATGGTCAAATCGCGTGAAACAATTTCAGCTTCATACTTTAGGCAAACTGAGGTATAAGCTCGCCGCTTCCAGTACCGTTACATCTGAACGCTTTGTAACACCGTCACGTGACAAACTGTATATCCATGACGAATGCCTCGTTCGCGGCATTTCCGCTTTGCCTGCAAAAGCTTTCACCATCGCAGCTTTCAACCAACGATTAAAGGTGATCATTTGGCAAACACCAATGGCCACAACTCATGCACGAAACCTATTACAGTTACTGGTTTTGACACCTCTGTCCAACGTTAATGTGCTACCAAGAAAACAGTAGAGCATAAATAACAAACGCAGGTACGAGTATTCCAGAAAACGACTTTCTCCAGGTGTGGGAGTTACATACACAGTGACGTGGTTGGGACGAGGTACCTCTTACTTCTTCAGTTTAGGTCGGCACTGATTTGAAGTATTTACCATCCGGAGCGCCAAGTAGCAGGTGAATGACACATCGAGCTCTTACCCGTCAAATCTCAGCCTAGCAACTGTTATTTTTTAAAACCGGCGCCGCAACGCAATCAATCAATCAATCAATCAATCAACAAACACGTGCCAGTGTGAATGCAAGCCGGCATGAGTACATTGGAGGTTGCTACGGCCAACTATTCGACCTTCTCTTTAATAACCTTCGGCACCACTTTAGCGACGTCACCTGACGTCAAGTACGTGTCCATGACGACTGTGGGCAGAACCGACGAAAAGGACTTGACCATGCGGTCCTGAAACGAACCGACAAAGTACCGAACCTTCGGTGAAGAAGAGGTGACCGCTTCCATCAGGGCGTGCAGCACACGATTCGTGTTGCTGAGGCTCGGCGACCCTTGACCCTTGAGCGTAGAAGTAGCGGACGACGGTGGAGAGCTGAACGATCGCTGTTTCTTCGGCTCCTGCGGAAGGCCGGCGGCCACTTTTTTTTCTGGAGCCCGCTTCTTCAGCGATGACTCCGATTTGTCCGACATTGTGGAATAACCGGATGTGAGCGTCGACGCCTGACTGTCGCTTAGCAACGGCGTGCTGGCATCTTCCAGCTGTCCTTTGTTGAGGGTGGCTGACAGGGAATGGATGTACGAGGAGAAATATTCTTCTCCGTACGTGTCCTTAACGTGCTTAGGTACGCGCTGCAGCCGAGTAGATGTTTCAGCGTCTGACAAAATGACATTGGCTTCTGTAAACAAAATAACGGGCGCTGTTTCTTTGCGAGATGATTGGCAGTAAATACTTCAGCAGCAAGTTGACGACCGACCATTCCAATAAAAGCGCACCGCTACCCAGCGACGTAACTGACGGTGGGGCAAGGAGGCGAGCCGCCCCTCCCCTGGCAAGCTAAATGTAAAACCTGGGTCCCCTTTAGTTGACATTTTGATATTTAGTATTTTTAGGTTGTTGTTTTCTCGCGTTTTTCAGGGTGATTTCGTTTTTGTAGCTAGTATAGACATCCACGACATTCAGATTCACTATCATTTCTTACCTTGTATCTGAGTGTTGACTAGTGCCCCCTCACAGTGACCAGTGACGCCCTTCAGCTAAGCTTTGCCCTCCCTGGCTCAAACCTCTAGTTAAGCCACTGCCGCTACCCTACACGAACTCAACAAGGTGCGATGAAAAGTAACACATTTACATTTACATGAGCGAAGCACAAGATTTCCAATTAATTGTAGAAAAGAAATCGTGGTCTTTCCCGCTTGGATCTTCACTGCTGTTTACTGGCCTGTGTGAAGTTAAATTTAGTCTGGGCGCAAAAGTCGTGAAACATGCGTCGACGCATTGATGAACAGATCCGGCTGATTGCAAAGCAGTATGGCATTGAGTTCGCAGATTAAAATATGAGAATTATTTGAACCTTCGCGCAGTGCATCGCCAAGCGACAATGTCTATATGGGATTATTATGCGAATATATCAATGGTAGTTTGGATCGGGTTGCCATGTCTAGTTCGTGAGCCCTTGCAAAAATGAATAATTGATTAACGCGACGATTGGAAGCAGAGCGAGATCAATGCAGAACGCTGCGTTGTTCAGGAATGCATACTAAGCTGGACGTAGAACCTGCGATAGCGAAAACGCAGCAACCTAAGTTAGTTTGAAGAAGTGTCAAGTTGTTAACACAAAAGTGTTGGTCAATGGCCACTGAGACTTCGAACACGCGTGACGGCCTGGCTCGCTAGAACAAGCAATGCCGTTCAGTGGGATTCAGAGGCGCTTTTACTCGATTTTCGGCACTGTTCCCACTAAGCAGGTGGTACGCAGTGGTGTGATCGCAACCGTTACAACCGAGATCGAGACTTGCTTGAAACATTCCAGATGGAGACTTTTTAAAAAGATCTAAGACCAAAATGTGCGAGACGCCAGGATCTTTTGTTTTTGTGAACGAAACAGTTCAGCAGATAGATAATGCACAATCAATTAGTGTATTGCCGTGAAATTTCAATTTTCACCGAATTTCTTGGTTTTCCCTGCCAGGAGATGAGGCCCACAGCGAACAGTCTGAACCACTGAAGCTATACAAAACAATGTCAATATTTAAGGTCACAAGACAACAATGGGCTCGAGATTTACATCCTTCGAGACCTAGACTGACAGAAATTTGTCCTGCGACTACACCACTAGTGGTACCCAACGCAACATGAGCAATGACATGGATGCTGTAAAAGTAGCTTGAAACAGCAAAATAAGTGCGATCACTCACTGTAGTTAAAGAATTTCGATAGCAGTTTTCTACGTTAATTAGCTCCCTTTGCAGTGTTGTCTGAAATTGAACCTATGCATGTTAGGATCGTCCTTTTGATAAGGACGTCTTCCTATCAGCATGATATGGGTCACATTGATCAAAGCATTCGTGGAGTGCCTGATCATTCATTTTAACGAAATGACAGTTTCGTTAACATACACCATCGGGGGAATCTCGGCTGACACATTCAGACAGACCCCGGCCGTATCAACTGAGGATTGGGAGGAGTATTCCTCTAAGAAAATTTTAACACCCAACAAATGTTTAAGTGCTCATGCAATTGCGCAACCATGCAGACACACAAAAAATGAAGTGTTTCAAGCGTTGAAAGGGTTATGCGATGTATATGCGACATAAAATTTGGAATGTTGCAAGTGTGCGAGAATGAGATTAATGCGCAAATGGTCAGTAGGTACTGCGCAACTGCGCACTTTGAAAGGAACATCGGTGGGGAGAACAGTTATTCTGCACTTGAAAATCACGCTGCCAACATCTTTACCGTTTCAACACAGCTAGAAACGAAATCAGGTTGGATCAGCGGACAAGCCGAATATTGAATTTGGTAAAAATTTTCAAAAACTGATGTTGAACTTTTTTCTTGTGTCAGTTTCTTCGGACACTCACAGAAAAAAACTTTCGATGTTAAGTTTTGATGGGCAAAACTACATTTACTTGCAAATGCAAGCCAACACTCAAAAATCAGCATGACCGCACGATCTTGCTTCACCACACAGGTTGCCCCTTGATGTCGCCATTAAGCGCAACTGTGCAGTCTGTCACGTGACTGCCAAAAGCCACGAGGGATTTTCTCCCAGGTCGGTACAATCATAGAACAGTTTAACATGGCCGCGAAGCGGAGCGAATTGCGAACACCGTTGGTCTATCAGTCTGTCTGTCCACTGCTACGAATAGTGACCCACGCAGCAAATTCATCACGTTTCGTGTCGCAAAGACACTGTGCGAGGACAAAACTACTATCAGGCATGAAAAGTGAACGATCGGTTGTCGGCAGTTGCTTCGCATGGCACTCTTTCTGCGGACGTTCAGGTTTTGACAACCAAATTATATACTATGGCAGGCAATACGCCAGCTGCGTACTAAGTTTCATTGCCATCGCTACAGTGCAACACAAAGAGCGAAGTATTTCATCTGGTAATTTCGCAGGACTTCGTACCATTGCAAAGCTCTAGGTTCTCAACACCGAGTAGCAAATCAATGTTTATAACAAAAGCATGCAACGCACGCAAGTAAACTGTTGATAAGTTTTCACACAGACCTACAAAGTTCCTTTCAGCTTTAACAATATTTAGCATGCACAACAAACATCTTCTATCGCACTCTAGAAACGGCTGTTGTGAAACAAGAACTCAAGCACAGTAGTTGCACACATTGTGTGCAATTTGTTCATTCAAACTTTTAAATACAAACAGGGAGTTTCACTTCGGCGTCGCCAAAAGATACAGCGTCGCAACATTAACAGCTAAGCGACGCAACGGGTTACTCACCTGGAAAGAAAGCCGGTTGTACAAGGCTGACGAAGACGCCCCACTTGAGCATTTCTTGTCGCAAGGAGTCACTAAACGCTTCAAGTGCGAACTTGCTGGCAGAGTATGCGCCTTGACCGGCGCGCGATATGCAACCTGCGCAGAATGAAAACAAGTGCTACTTGCACAAAATGTAACAGTGTGTTATGTTTGCCGCCTAAGAAGTTACGAGAGCGACCGAGGACGCATTTGCTTGAGCAACTAGACCGTATCAATACAAGTTGCTACAGTATTTCCGTGTCCGATCGGAACGCACTACGCCAACAATAGACGTAATCAGTAGTCAGCGTGCTTCCCACATCCATTCATATCAATGTTTCTACAGTAGTTTCATTTCAGGCTCGTTGCACGCGTATGTTTGATTAAGTTATACAAAACCGACAACCTCAAGAACACACAAATGGAATCAGTGTAGTTATCGCCAGTCGGTTTTGATCAATTGGACGCTTGCCCTACATCCGATGTGCAGACATGAATGGCGTTAAACCGCTTCAGGTGCAGAGGAGTGACCAGCAACGGACAAAACACGCGCTGCTGCAACTTGTTGAACAAATCGAGTACAACCGGAAATGGCGTCAGCGCTTGCACGGCTGTCCAGTGATCACGCGACATGCAGTCAGGATGAGGTCAAGGCGAAACAAACAGTGACGAATGAGAACTACACTAAATACTTTCACCGTGCTGTCGATGCACACAGTAGTTTGCGTCAGTCGGCATTTGTTGACATTTGATTCAAGAAAAAGTACAGGCGCAGGGTTTGAGTTCCCGTCATTGCCAGTCGTGTAATTACAATCATATGGATTGTGGAGCAAGAAGGTTTTGAATTGCACATCCAACCGAATAGACTACTTAACATCAACATCTATTTCTCAACTATGAATAAAGCAACATGCTAGTAACATGTGTTAGCCGCAGCACATACTCCTCCGGGAAAAGTTGGAAAACGCTGAGATCAACTTGTACCCGTCTCAACGAGTGTCTTTGGGAACTAAGACCTTAATAGGAAATCCAAGCCTCCATTTCACGCAACTCATGAGCCCCCCTAGTTCGACAAATCCCTAATCTAACCTTGGCTGGCGACGGATCTGCCAAAACCGTCCATCTATTGTGTGAAACTGGATTTTGGAAGCTACAATCCTGGTGGGCCTACAACATAATGCAACTGCGGAAACTTACAAATTCTCATTATTTTGTTTGCCACGATCAACTACAGATTTCTGGACTTGCACGAAAGCGTGAGCACCATGCTGATCCAATCAGACGATGATGCAAGTTCCAAACAAAAAAACTTGATACACAACAGCTAGGTGACAAGTCAGGTTCTGTAATGCACGCACACCGAAAAGCATCCTCCAGTGATCGAATGCTTAAAGGTTTTTGAAGGGATGCACTTTTTAAAAATAGTTCAATAAACGCTGGGAAATGCACTGCTTATAACGCAGCAGTATCACACAGAGACACTGGATCGATTTTCCAAAACGCGGTGAAGACCTTGAGTGGTCAAAACAGGAATGCCACCATTAGGTCTACATAAAGAAGGACGAAGTATAATTAAAATTAAATGCATGTTTCTAATGGTACTTGAGGCGCGGGTTTTATAGTGGAAAATAGACTACGCCTACAAGACCAAGTACAATGCAGTGCTGCAGTGCTTTTCTTCCTCACCAAAAACTAGGTCATTTATTTAGCTTCAGGCGCTATGACAGTTCCATAATAGCCATGCGTATTACACAGTACAGTTTGAGACGTCTACCTGCTGGAACGTTCTTGAGAACTAAGAAAAGCATTGAAACAAAAGCCAATAGCTTTCTCCAATCAGAAGCGACCCCGTTTATAGACAATACCCACCGCAGCGACACAGGTCAGCCTACATTTGTGCCCGTATGATTGCTGACGTTTGCACCTTGTGGTGACTTAAACCACGGTTTTTGTCAAGTCAAAACGACAGGAGTTGAAATGACTTTCCTAACGATCCAAATGGACGTATAATGTAATATGTTGGAATTTCTTAAATCGCGATTACACATAACTTTGCCACTTCTCTGAAATTCAATAAACTGACTTAAAACTTGCTGACAAGTTAAAATATTCAATGAAGACTCAGCAGTACTTTCGCTTCGCTAAGCACTCCACACTCGAATCTGCCGGGACTTCGCACCTAAACATTTAGCACGAAAAATGTTTACTATTGCGGGTTTGAAGTTGGAATTTAAAAGACCAGCATCACAATAAGCCCCAGCGTAGAGTTAAAATAAACCATTTCGAGGTCTTGCATCTAAACCGTATCCTGAAGTTCATCATTTCGGAAAGCCCGAGGAACAAATTTGAAGCGTTACAGTCTTTGGGCAATTGTTTCCACAAAATGCCAGAAACGTGTCGAACAAAACACCAAGTCCATTACTAGTTTTCGATCCGATAGCCACGTTTCGAAAGTATTGCAGATAACCCCAGCCACAAGTAAAATAGCCCTTCGCACACGAGTACTATTTACAACGCTATGCACACAAAACCTCAGGGCCCTTTAAGTAAACTTCCGACGAACGTAGTTAAATTGTGATACCAGTGACGCAACGGGTGTATTTGCGCAATGCTGCAATCTGCTCCGTATTGCCGAATTGAATTGACTGAATTGCATCGTTTCAAATGCGAACTTTTTGGCAGCCTTGCTGTTATACAGCAAGTGAGCAATCGATCAAAACGTTGTTGAGCCCCAGTTACATGTACTCTTCTTTCAGGCCGGATGTGTTTGTCTTATTGAAAATCGGAATGGCTACTATCCACCGAAGTAGACTCTTGATGAGCGGTTCCCCGAAATTCAAATTCAGTTATTTCGCTCCAACCACAAAATAACTTTAAAACACACCCGGTCCATTTTCTCATTTTTGTTTTGCAATGGTTGGTTACGTTCTTTATGAACAGGCCGCATATATGCAGAGGCAAAGTAGATATTTTAAAAGTTTTCGTCATTTACTAATTGATACACAGCACAGTGCATTCTAATTGAGAGCACTGAGAAGCAGTTGACAATCGTGGCATGCCACGACCGCGACATACCGTTTCTGTAAAGCCAGAAATGTGATTCCCCCAAGTTTTTTATCAGGGGTGGGGCAACCTATTGGACTCGCCGGTCACACTGATTGAAAAATTTGACAGCAAGCCGGATGGATCGGGTGCAGAAGGAAATATTGTTCGTGGAAAATGATGCAAACGAGATTTTTAAAATCTAATTGACTTTATGAATTTCATTTCCACAAGTTCACGGCGGTTTAATGAGCTTAACGAGCCGTAGTTTGCCGTGCCTGGTTTAGATGCTCCTGCCGATAAGCGCGGTCGCTCGTGAAGAGTGTATAGCGAGACACGCTGCAGATTTTAAGAAACTTTCAAGAAACAGTTGAACTGTCTCCTAGATTCTTTTACGTTGCACTCAGATGAACCTGAACTTCGCTTTTTTCCTTTTTTAACTTCGGAGCGACGTGTCATGTCGTTCAAGGCCAAGGATTTTATTCTCTACAAACGCATTTTTGTAGGTTACATAGCCGATTTTAGGTTTTTGGTTAGGGGTATCCACTCAACCTTTTGCACCTTTGGGGATCAAAAAACACGTGAGGCAAATATTTGTGTGGTTGATACAGATCCAACATTAAATCACAAACAGTAAACCTTTGCGTCTTGTGGATTGATGCGAGCAGACTTTGCAGTGGATCACACAAGACAGTAGTGAGACCAAGGTCCAACAACCAGCGGAAGAAGTCACATAACTTTTTTGGCTTATTTGTTAACATTGAAACATGACACAAGCTGAAAGGTACTTGTATCAAAGTCTCCTGTAAGCTGTAGGTGGATTTAGCGTGAAGTAAATAGCAAAATCGTCAAACTGTAAAATTCCTCTAAAATGTTTACATTTGGCCCCCTTGGGGCCATAATAGGTGAAATAAGACCAACAAATTTCATTTTGTAGTTCAATAAATCGGTGGCATTGTATGTACAATACGCCTTTTGTTTATCTTCACTGGTTTCAGGAGTGCAACTGTCCCGACTTTAGTAGCACATGGTCACAAAAAATGGTCGGAAAAATCGTTACAATATATCCTTTCAATGGGTTTACTTGAAAATTAGTAGCATGTAAGATAACTGTAGAAACATTCCTTAAATTTCAGAGTGCAGCTGTTTCTAGAACGGGATAAATGAAGCTTGTAACAAGAACAAAAAATACTTTTTTGGAGGTTTTCATTTCTTGGACCCAAAGAGAAGTAAAATCTTGTTTTTATTTCGTAAGTCATGATTGACATTATTAACGCAGAAACATTTTTTCCAACGTGCACAGTTTACACATCACATAACTTTTTAATATCACTTTTTTCCCAAGTGGTCTAAATTGGATTTTCCCTTTCCACACGATGCTCTGTGTAGTAAACGTCACAACAATGTCGAATAGTTTGATGCTCCGCCGGTTCGTGAGTTACGGTCATCCAAAAGGTGGGTTCAGAGCCATTGTAACAGCTTTTAGCCCTTGGGGTTTTAATCGCATGGCATTAAAACAGGGTTGCTTGACTAGATGACCTCCATGGTCCTTCACCAATTCCATGCGACACAGTGACAATCGTTGTTTCAATTGATCAGTTATTTAATTTCCCCTGACAATCGTTTACCTTGTTACATGATGGCTTTTTGTATTGTTTGTTTATTATTAGATGAATTACGTGAAAAAAATAATAAATCAAATCGCTGATATTGACCTGCAGCAAATTATATGGGCCAAATGAGAATAAATGATTGATTAGCTAACCAAATGCAAGAGGTGTCTTTTCTGAGTAAACCCTCTATTCTGCGATGAATATGCATCACGACACATCTTGAAAGAATGCATAAAACATCAGAAATCTGAATTACTTTAAAAAATGCATGATTTATTCGGACTAAAAGTGCTACGCTGCATTCTGTTTCAAGCAATGATTAATCTTTATGTCACCGTATTTTTCTACAGGCACTTTTGTGATGCACTCTTATCAACTGGAGGAAAGAATCAAATCGAAAGCGTACAAAATTCCTGATAACACTTTATTAGACAATCTTACCCGCCATGCTGCTTAGGTTGATGATTCTCCCACGGGCTTTGCGCACGAGGTGCAGAAGAGACTTGGTCACCCGTACTGCTCCCATGAAATTGACCTGCATGATCTCATCGAAGTCCTCGGTAGCACACCAATCTACTTCTGCTACGGTGTAAGACTCGGAACAGTTGACCACTGCGTAGAGACCTGGTGATTGGCAGACATTATATTAAATTGTCAAGCAAACCTAAAAATCCAAGTTCTATTTTAAATTATACTCATTTACTAGACCATCAAACGCAAAAATTGAAATTCAACTTTTGGTACAGCAGCTTTTTAATATTCCGTAAATACACTTTGTGACGCTGGTGAAGAATGCTCTTTCAAGCTTTTGCAACAAGGACTGCTTGTTTTTGTGCTGTGCAAACGATATTCCTATCTATAGGTAAAGCCACCTAATCTACATGAACCTACTTTCTAGTTCATGATACAAACGAAGAGCACGCAAGACCAATCGCCTACTGAAAGTACAGCAAACGTAATATGAACACGGTGGCGACACAATCCCGGAAGAAAAGGATCGTCAAGGCACGAAAAATCAAATGCAACAATTGCACGGCTTCACGGATATCCGACCTGCGGTCGAAACCTCTTATACTTCCTCCGAACCTATAATTAAACCACGCAAGCAGAACCGATAACACACTTTGTTCCAAGGACTTTTCTCAAAAGCTTGTGAAAGCAAGAGAACAAACAGGTTGCCACAAGCCGCCGGAAAGAAACCGACGTTCGTCTGCCTTTTCCAGGAGGCCTTGCTTAAAACTGCCACTGACACGCTGACAAGAGCGTAAGAGACTGCTTAAGACGTTGTCCAGCAACACACCTCCTACGAACTAAATTTATTAAATTACAGTTCAATTCACAGTGGTAAAACCTTGGACTACGACCTTAGCAACAGCATGTTTCAGCTTCACTAATGCTGTTTAGGCAGGCGAGCGGAGCATAAGCTTCAAAATTTACGCCACATTCTATCGATTCGGAGAAAAGGGGTAGCGCGGTACGTGCCTTTCCATCAATTTTACAGAAACGTAATAAAAACGGCAAAGGCCGGAGTAGCGTTGCCACTCCATTTGACGTCAGCTATCGCCCATTCAGATAAAAATAGATTTACCTGAAGGTGAAGTTTCATGAACCTCCGTCAATTACCAGCGGCAGTAGAAATGGTGTAACGTGGCACCGCTGCGTCACAGCCGGAGATGAGATTAGTAACCGAATCGCCAGACACAAGAGCGCACGTCTAAAGACGCCAATAAAACTTGCCTTGCGGAGCAAACACCTCGAGTGATTGCGGTATCAAAACAAAAACGGTTTAAAAACAACCTAATGACTTGTTAAGGCTGAAACACACAACGCTGCATCATTCTAGGCTGTAATTGTGTTGCAGTCTGGTCAAGTGCTACACTTCTTCGAAGATTCCTAGCGAGGATACGAAATTTACGAAAAGACTTAAACTATGGCTATGGCTATCCTCTTCGGGCCATATCTACGATAATGTGGAAAAACTGCATAAAGCAAAATCATAGCTGGACTCATTGCACGCGATGTGGGTTTTACGCAAATCAGAAAACGTGTCGAACAAAACCGTGTAGCGAAAGAAGCGTCTGTCGGAAGCACTAATCATAGTGACAATGCTTCTTGAGGTTGGAAGCAGCGCGTCACAAACTGGGCGTGTGCAACCCATCACCAACAGCGTTTTTGTGGCGATAACATGAGAACCGAACTGCGTGATGACGTGATATAAAGAAACGCATCCTCTCAACCGTAAGACGAATTGCACTGACAGCACATGTGGCGCGAATATTACTTCTTTCATCATAGGTGTGGCTGTGCGTTTATGACAACTTTTAAGAATTTCAAGGACTGACGCAGCAACAGATCTAGCGTCGTGTGGTAATTACTGTCTGTTACCGTAAACATTTACCAAGGCAGGGTCCACCTTTCCACCTTTTCAAGTCAGCGTTCGCAACGGCTGATTCATCGCTAGCAACAGTCCCAAACGAAATTTCGACAGGGAGCGGTTTTTCCTGCTACGGTAAGTACAGAGGGACGCTCACTGTTTATCGTTAGGCAAGAACACAGACACAAAAAACAAGGGTTATGTTGAAACAACAGATGCATCAGATAGCGTAGTACTAACTATCTC
>JGI24159J19872_10002769_pt1 | contig 21222 bp, 11 predicted proteins | sample Ectturendosymbi4_FD_19872 | JGI IMG/M metagenome (IMG submission 19872) | reverse complement strand
ATGCAATGATTTCACTGGTCCGGCCCGCTTCAGATTAAATATGCCTGAAGTGGCCCTGGAACTGAAACGAGTTTGACACCCTTGTTTTAAGGGTTTCTCGAAATGCTGTATGGCCTGATCGGTAAACGCAGTAGACCTTCACTACATAGTTTCTCCAGCCTTGTCTACTCCCAACCTGTTACANAGTTTTGATTAAACAAAGCCACATGAAGAAAAAANCTTTCAATGGCAGCAGAGCTGGCTGAGCATGACAGGACTTGACATGGATATGCTAGAACCTCATGAGAATTTCTTGCTTGAATTTACTCCGCGCGTCTCTATAGCAACTTCCATTACTTTGCAAATCGTTTTACAGCGCCAGCAGTGTAGCCAGCCCAAAACTTTAGGAGGCTCGTATTTCGAATTTAAGCGAGCAACAGTATTTTGTTTGGGACACCGCGTCTCGAAGCATAAAACGACAAGGTATGCTAAAAATTTGAAGAGCCCCTGGCCCCTTTACCCCCTGACTACACTTTATGTACAGTACAGTCAGACAAAATGCGGGTGGAAACAGTTTTTTCTTATAAGATTTTAGTCTTTGATTATTATTATTATATACTGCAAATCTGGTCCTTGTTCGAACCTGAGGTCTTCTGGGAGTAATAAGGAACAACTTGCGACATTGTTAAGACTTTTCGGCGTCCCCCAGTGATTTCAGCGTCCGGGTGTTGTGGCCCCTTTGCCCCCTCGTTACGCCCCTGGTGTCGTGAAAGCTTTTTACTGACCTCATCATTCAAATAATCAAAATAAGCGCATCAAAACTGCTTTCACGTGAGCGACTAATGCCTGTGGTTGATTTAACCGTGTGCAGCAGTGGCTTATGTCTTCGCAACTATTTGAAAGTAAACCATCGCTTAAACTTTTAACTGGCCTTTGCCAGTTGAGAAACACGAGTCGCTTTACCAGCTTTAAAGCTGCTTCGCACTGAGAAAGCATTTTTGTAGTCTCCTCCCTTAAACTTGGCTTCCGCCTGCTTTTCAAGGCCCCTTAACAAAGCGGAATGCCCAGAGCAATTTACGTTGCTTCGGCGACAAAATTTGATCTTTGGTCCACATCGGTACTCCCACAGAACCGAAGAAAGATCTTAGTCAGAGGAGAATAGCGGCGCAAGCTGACAGGTATGACCGAACAATGCCACGATCGATCTGCTTTACGATGCTGACGCGCGCTGAGATCGTAGTGCTACGAAAACGAGCATAGCCATGCCTTTCGCTTTGCAACACCGAGGCTTTTATTTTTGGTTGACCGTTGCGCTAATGCGCTGTTTGGTCACTGTTCTCAAATGACGGACCACGTCTTTGCCATCACTCACCACGCCGCACTTTCACACCAGCCGTGTGAAATTGCATAACAGGAGCGGGCATCGGCAAAAAAATCACGAAATCTCATCCGAAATCTGTAGCCTAGTGAACGCAGCTCTAAACCATATGCAACTTTTCTTACTCGTAGCAGCAGCTATAGCAGATTTTCTCGAGTAATGAGCAATGCAGGCACAATCAACAAACCTCGTGAGGAGAGAGAGTGTTTATGTAGGTGTCGAATATTGACTGAACCATTTTTTCGGCTTTGCGCGGCTTTAGTTTCGTCGAGTTCTTCAAGCTTTCGCATTCAAGCCAAAACTTTAAGTTCTCGTCGGCGATCTCCGCTTCCAAAAACGATTTGAAAACGTACTTTCCGGCTGGAAATTTAAACAGTTGCAATGACAGCAAGCTTCGATAAACTCAAGACACCACAAACATCTTCAAGACGCATTTCTTCGTCGGGAAATTACATTTATAAAAGTTAAAATAGCGCCTCATGAGGAATATATGCATGCATGGTCACATGCGGCGCTAAGTGAAAATCATAAAAGTGTCCCGATCTTGGATCCTGGTCAAGCATCAAAGGCGCGCACGACGCTCGAAACAAACAAAATCACTGCTTTGGGGCAAAACCCACCTTATCGTTTCAATGAATTTTACAGTAATGTGGCTAAGGTTTAGTCATAAAAAGGTTTCTTTTAAGAAATCAAGCGACCTGTGAAGGAATGCAGATAGATCAACATAAATTAGATGGATAGACAAACAAAATCGCATATCAAGACAGCCCATTTGCGCGCGGCTTTGCTTTAGCACTGTACACAAATTTGCTCACAAAGGTCAACGTGATTCATCATGGCACGAATCCATTAGTGATAAAGTTGAGTCTCATTTCAGGCTTTCAGTCGTTTTCTTTATGCTATTTGCCGAAGGTAATAGCAAGCCATGGTCATTTGAAACGACAGACCTTGACATCGTGCAGCGGATGCTGCCCACTGCCGGTAGATCGCACGTGTTTTGCTGATCCCATTGGTAATGGTAAGGTTGAAATTTACTAGTGAGCGGGTGACGTAATAGGTTGATTATGACGTCACAACTGAGTAAAAACATCACAAGCGTTTTGTCATTTTTATCCTACTGGGTTTCGTTTTTAGAGCAGGAGTTCCCGAAATGGGGTGCGTGGCTCCATTCCAAGGGGTTCGTGACGTGTTTCTATCAGTCAAAACTACGGTACGTTTAATGAAATGATAATATTCGTCGTACGAAGCCTAGTCGAGGTTAGATTTTTCGCATGCAGCAGCTTGGTCATACAGCCTAATGCATCATGTATGTGACATCACAAGGACTTTCGGGGTCATAACGTATATAGATGATAAAGCTTTGTGGTACAAGCATTACTGTGGCTTCCTCTTTCTGGCTTGGTGACTTGAGAGGGTTATACCATCGTGCAATAAGAAAGTTAGTGATAAAGCTGTCAGTCCGTGCTGTTTTAGTTCGACTTCAACCTCTTTATTTAGCGTCTCCATGCCTCGGAGAAACTTTCCATCTCCGGGGAAACTCGTGTTAACTCTTATCTATGTAAGTACGGTGAACGAATACACGTGTGTCTAATGAACTTAACATAGGTGTGCGATTGGACATCACAAACGCAATTGTTTGATCGCAATAATTGAAGAAACAATTTTCTGATCAAGTTCAAATGTAACAAGCGTTTTAACAATTAGCTGGATTAATATCCAAGTAGCAATCTGCGATGCCCGCACAGGTAATGTAGCATGGTATAATTCGGGATCAGATCGTGTCTCTGAAAGATGGGGGGGGAGGTTCGTAGAGACATTTGATATCCACAGGAAGTGCGTGACGTGATAAATTTAGGAACCACTGCTGCTCTTAAGCACACGACGAGCTGGAATTGCGACGCTGTAAAAATTCGGTAAAGAATTATGCTATTAGGCTGCTTAAAACAAATACAGCTTCCTCATGGTCATTGCTGTCAATCTACATTCTGCAGTCTTGGGTGTGGTTGGGTTTAAAAAAGCAGTTTTTAACGAAACAGTTATTCTGCCTTACGTAAAACTGCACTCTTCAGTTGAGTCTGTTTTCCGAAGCATCTAGCAAAACTGTTTTCCGAATCGTGGAAAATCAGCTAAATCGAAATACAAGTGGCGGTTACCTGCCATACAAAGCGCTGCATAAAAACAACCGTTGAAAACCTACAGGGCTTGTGTCTTCTGCATCCACCAGGCTCGTTTGTACTGACTCTAGTTAATCGACAATATTTTGCGATCCTTTGAAATTACTGTAGAATGGAAACCTTTTCGAAAGCTTGGATTCAAATCCTATTCTCTTAGAAACCCATTATTTGAATTTTAACTGAATTAGTTTTTAAAAATTATTGACTTACAAAGGGCAGACAGCTCGGGCTCTGCCTTACGAGCCCCGAGTCAAGTTGGACGAACGTTGTTGATAGAACGTCTGCTGTGGATCATATTTTTGGCAAAAGTGACCTTCCCCAGACACTGAACGAAAATATATGAACTGCAATTCAGCTCAATGAAACTGCAACCCAGCTCAATATATGAACTGCAACCCAGCTCAATGAAAAGTGCCCGAATTAACTGGAATCAGTGAATGAACTGGAAACTTGAATCAGAAGTGGAATTTACACAGCAAGCAAGTAAGTAAGTAACCGTTCTGCAACAATATCGAAGACTCGCATTAAAGGCTGGAGTCGCCACTGGATGCGAGGTTTCAAAAAGCTTGCCGCGAAGCTGCAGTTGGTTTTGTTGTCTTCGACCCATGGAGGTAATCACTGATAAATCACTTGCTGTACTACTGCTTTCCACCACTTTCCACAAATGTTGACATTAACTGAAAGAACTATGAGTCAAGACAGGGGAGAGAACTGACGAACTACCACAACAAAGCTATATTCAGCACAAGGAAAACTGAACAATTACTTCGTTGTACGCTACTAATCTACTGTTAGTTTGTGCGTAAGCAATTCTTAAAATTATTTTAGTCGAGCTAATTTAATTGTGCGCTTTTTCTAAGCCGTTGCCAAACGCAGGTTTTCTTAGCAGTGGGTACGTTCATGAAGCTCTAGGAAGGTCAAGCTTTCAAAATTGCACATTTATTGCTCATGGTAACTAGCCACAGTTTTGTTTTCAAGTGTCAACGTTTCGCCAGTAAGGTTTTCCTTACGGTTTTACAGGACTGAAGATGCCTTTAAAAACGCGAAACTAATTTCCCTGCGAAATAAACTGTGAATGCGATCGATTTACTTGCACCATCTTTGTGGCTTACAATTATGGAAAAATATATACGTGCAGGTTTTAATCATCGCAGAAGCATGAAACGAGGAACAAGCAGGAAGATTTCTCACAAGCATGCCGCCAAGCTAAAGTTGGTTTATATGCGAGGTAGGCTGTTACTTTCATTAGGAGGAAGTCAAAGCGATACAAGGATAATCAAAAGCTCCAGGCTTGCTGCAAGCGTTTGAGGAATCAGCCGACTGGGCTTTGCTTTAAATGACTTGAAATGCGATGATTCAAACTTGCACACATACATTTTCAAGTAACTGGTCACCACACAAGGCGACGAAATCGAATCAATCAGCTGATTTTTTTAATAGGAAATCGATTTCACGGAACACTACGCATCCTCAGTGCTGCAACCTTATTCAAATTTTAAGAGACATAGCCACTCGATACAAGAGATAAGTGCTAAATTGAACAGGAACGATCATTGGAAAAAGTCCAATTAAACCAGCTGAGGCGTCGCTGAACCTTCTCAGCAAACGACTCGTTTTCCCTTGATAACCTTCCAAGCGATCAGGCCTGTCCGCATGCACTTAGCAAATATTGCCACTGACGGCCAGGGGTGTGGAGTCGGGGCCGGTGCAATTTTGGAGGATTGGAGCTGGAGCCAAAAGCTTTCAGATGCCGGAGCCTGAACTTTGGGTTCCGGTTCCACAGCCCTAGTTTGTGGGTTAAATGAGTTAACGTATTGAACGTGGGTTGCCTGGTGTGTTTTCCCTGGTGTGTGTCAACGCTTTTCAAACTTTTTTGCACATGTTTCACCATCCATCAAACATATCCTTTCGCAACACCTCATCTGCGTTGGTGTAATATTACAATTGTGCAAATAATAAAATGCTTTTCAGTTTTTCACTGGACCAAATCATTTTGGAGCCGGGACCAAAAAAACACTTGGACGTTGGAGTCGAAGCTGGAGCCAAAAAAATAGATGCCTGGAGCTGAAGTCAGAGCCGGAGCCTGAAATTTGCGTTCCGGTTCCACAGCCCTGCTGACAGCGCAGTGCGGCAGCAACTCACCTTCGGACGAAAGCAGGTTATCGAACGACTCCTGCCACGAAGTTAAATCGCTGCTGGTGACCCTGAAAAGCAAAGGAAGGCGATTTTAATGGTTGGTGACCAAGAAAACGGTCGCAAACACCCAACTTGCATGACAAGCCATGCAATTCAAATAAGCAATGACGCAAAGAATAGTTTTGCGACTAGCCCTTGCTACCAACAGCTTGTCAAATTACTGTATCAGGTATTTTGCTAGAAGCACAACCAGGCCCATATTACTATTTATTGTTTTTAAACAGCAAAATTGCTTATAGGTGTATATACAAAACAGGTTCATAATCGGAACTTACGATTGTGTACATTTTCATAAGTTTGATTCAGTTGTAGATTAAAAAACATTTTGCATCACGAACACCCAGTACTCATTCAGTGCAACCGTGGTTTGAATGGCTTTATACAAAAAAACATACACCGAGTACTCGGGTATGTCTTCGAAGTGACGTAAAACAAAGTTCTGATTTTTAAAGTGAATCTGATTTTGTTCAAACAAACCAGTTTTAATGGATGAAAACCCCTTTTCTACGTAGGACCATCCTGGATTAAGCCTTTTACAAACATACGAATTGCAAGCAACCCGCCTGGCTGTGTCACTTACTCGCATTCGGCAAGAATCTCTTTTCCAACTTTGGGTTTCCTTCTCCTGATGCTGCTTCGCAATGACGCTTGTTTCGGAATGGTGTGGCGCCTGGCGAATAAAACACGTTCGAGACGCATCCGCCATGTTTATAAGCAATTAAAGCTTGTCGCCTTCCGGGTGTCGAGGAAGTTTCAACGGCAATTGCTTTTTAAAATACATGAAAGGAGACGGAAGAATTACGAATTTGCGCTGTTTTCAGATTTAGGCCGTTGTTGCCTTTGCATTGCAGATTGCTACTGCCGGGTGGAGGCCGGGCTCGCCAGCTGCAATCAAAGCAGCTGGGCTGATTAAACCATGGGTCCGAAACCGATGCCATCAGTGACTGGACGACATGCGCTGACACGCTCGCCCATACCTTCACGAGCGGCACGAGCAAATGTTCGTTCGTGGCTTTCGGGCTCCGTCCAATTTGCGTTGCTTCAATGTCCTAGTGAGAACAAATGCTGATAGTAATTTGCAAACGATCGATTGACTGACTTGGGACGCTCTGCAACAAGCTGATCGTGAAGTGAAGACGAGCTACAGCAAAAAAGCTGACGAACGACACGGATATAAGCTGCAATCCTGATGCAACACAGATGAGTTGCCTTGCTGCGGGCCCTCATTCGGGAACTTTTTTGAGAATTTCGCAGCATCATCAAACTCTAAACGTATTCGCGTGTGCAAGGCCAGAAACAGCTGAAAAAACATTAGCGACCTGTGCAGAAAAATTCGACATTTAATAAGCCGTCGAACGCAGCGGATGAAGGCAACGTAACTGAAGTGCACGTGGACTGCTTTTGAAAACAACAGAAGTGTAGCAGACAATTGTTGCATAACTATGAGGTGCTTACAGTACGCTTAGAAGATGCCAGCGACTGAGTTGCATCTTTCAGTCGGACTTTCTTTCAGTCCTTTTCACTCAGCCCTAAAGCTCTGTATCGTTAATGGACTTCACCCACTCTGAGAACTAAGTACCTCAAGCATGGTTCTCATGCTCGTTACGGCCGTATCTCAATGCCAGGCTTAATTTAAAAGACAACACTGCATCTTTTGCGCATGCATGAATCAGAGTAGCTTTTCCAGGATTTTTACCGTTTTTTGTCTGCCATCAGATTGTCATGCCAAGCAATCTACAGTCGGCTATCCGGGTGTTACGCGCTACAAACTGTGACGAATGACCATGACGCGAGATAAAAACTATAATTATTTTAGAGTTTGTTTCGGAATGTCTGGAACTATGCCAGTGGTTCTTAACCTTTTTTCTACCACGCCTCCCTTAATTGTCGTTTGTTTAAAGCCCCCTGACTTTAAATAATATGTAAAAACAAATGCATTTATGGGCGAAGTAATTGATCAAAATTCCATGTTGAAGGACGCGGAAGGGTTCACGCCCCCCTGGAAATTTGTTGACGCCGCCCCGCCCCCCTGAAGAACCACTGAACTATACGGACGGAAGGGATCGTGGTTCAGCTGAGAAACAGGGGTGAAAAAACTGGTTGACGTTTTACGGAGAGGTTGGGACACGCGTGGGAGGTGATTATTGGCGTTTTTTGAGACAAGGAATGGTGAACGGTGGCGCAAAAAGGTGCTGGAATTAAAAATGTTGAGTGAGTCGCTTAAAGGGGTTGTTCAGATAACCTTTCAGAATCGATCCTCAGGGGGGAGGGGGGGTTATGCGCAGTGCAGTGGTGCGAGACAACATCTTTATTTTTGTGGGGAAATGCTGTAAATACGGCGAGGAATAACGTACTCAACTGGCTGCCCTGTAAAAGACGGATATCCTCCAGTAACGGATCTTGGTTGTGGATATAAAATGACGTAACCCGAGTCGCGAAAACCGATATTTTACGGTGAGCAATGACACCACGACGGTAATAAAAATAATGTTTCTTGATAGCGTACGCCTAATGCTAGCCACCGTCGCGGTTGCCCTCACACTAAGGCTATTCTGCTCTTCTCAATACCCTCCCGTGGGACACAAAAACAGGTTTCAGCAGTTGTAAAAATATATAAATTTAATAAATACATCGCAACGTTCAGGCTCTACAGGTTTGGTGGAAACTAATATTAAATTGCGATGATAACATTACTCTTCCACTGAATGTTTAATTTTTCGTGTAACGCTGTTTTTTCCGCACAATTGACGTCATCAAACAATATCCGCACTGACGGAAGTCCGTTCTTTACGTTGTACCCTCAACTGCAGAATTCTCTTAACAAGATGCTCGTGGTCAAAGTTTGACCGAAAAACGGGAATAACGCAAAAAACAATCAAAGGCCGTCTTCAACTCAGTGCCTCCATTTCCGAAGAAAATTACTTACGGTGTTGATTCCGCGTTTTTCTCTTCCTTCGACCAGGCGCGGGTCAAGTGATCTCCGATGTAAATCTGCGAAAAACAAGAGAAGCTGTAAATAGCACGGGTCCTTGTACATCTCCCAAGGTACTATCGCGCCTATTAACGTCACGCGCGCGCGAATCGTTGTTTCGGATTTCCAGCTCAGTTTACGGTGGAAGTTGTGACCCGTAAAGAACTCTTTGCCCCCTCGACAAGTCTCTCGACAAGTTATTCGCAGAAATGTGGCCGTGCCCCTTGTTTTTGTCCAACTCTACATCAACTAACGCTTGGCGACGCGCCTGGATGAGTCGTGTTCTTTCGGAGTTTTCTGACCGTCGCAGACGCGTGAACAAAACGTTAACACCGGAAGCCAAGCGCGGATAGTAAACACTTGTAGACCTTCAGTGGGCCCCGAAAATTTACAGAAGCGTACCACATTACAGTATTTTACCATTTCTGAGTGACTCAGTACAACGGACCCTAGGTATCGTGGGTGTCATGCTAATACCTTGTTGCTTGCATTGGTAAATCTGTCTTTGTGGCAAAACATCGCAATTAATACAGACCACCGTACCTGATAACAAGATTATGTTGCAAAGAGAGGAAGCATTGTACAGAAGACTTGAAGGCAAGCAATAAATTTTTTCATCTGATGTGGGTTTCGGTCCGACCTGGGGGAAGGGTTAATGATAACGTTGAACGAAGCTTCACTTTTTATACTTTTGTCGAGTCGAAAATGACCAGAGTCACATTACGTGGAATGCGCTGCTTATGGCTTGGGTAAATTTTCACAAATTAATAAAAACTTTTGACTTCGCCATTTCGAACCGAAGCCGAAAAGTGACCCGATTTGTGTTCGCCAACCAACACACGAAGTCTTGTGGCAAACTTTCATTTTTCTGCTGTTGCATCGCCACCTACAGCTGACTAGGCTCCGTTTCGAGGAAGATTACAGCAGAACAAGTAAATGTGACTGCATTGATAGAAAATTTGTGGCAGAAGCAATTGTTTCGGAAAGGACTGTCCAGTGGCTGTTACTGGAAACCACCAGCTCATGGCGGCACCAGTCGAGGACCACGTAGAACTCCCTCAGCGACCCTCCACAGCTTACTGTGAAACGAGGCGCTAAATGGGAAAGGGCTTCCAAACAATGCAAAATAAATGCTCCGAATTCCACTCAAACTACTAAAATCCAAGCAATATGCAAATACGAAATCTCAAACGGTCCTGCTCAATTGGCTTTTTTGTTTCGTTTGCGAAAGACCGTTGGCGCGAACAAGGATGTTTGGCTTTTCAATAATCAGTGAGATGAAGACGCCAGATGCTGTCAAGGTATTTTCCAATGCGGAAGTTATTTTCACACGGTGCTGTTGTGGAGTACATTTGCAACGCGACCAGTATTTTGTTTTATTGTCTGAATTAAGATGTCGAGGAATGCTTTTATGCGGTGGCTCCCTCACGAGAGCTCAGTATGGGAAACGCAAACATCGGCAGTAACATCTTTACAAACGTGTGCAGAATCCGCCCAGAACGGGAAATCTCGTTATCAGCAAGATCCATAGGTCAATGTGGAATCTGCTGCGCTGTTCCAACCATGATAACGAGCAACGTCGGCTTGTTATATGGAATAGACGGAATGAAGTGCGTTGCGTGAAAGGTTGCGGTACTGGAATATGTTGCCAAATCTAAAAATTTTGTAAAATTGCGCAGGTTTTGCAACACTTTCGCAAACAACTCCCGAAGGCGTTGAATTTGACTGGATAATCAAGCAAGTTAACATTTCAAAAAATAGTGGTCTGCACTTGTTTCGACAATAAATATAAAACGAAAACTCAAGTGTGATGAGACAAAGTTCACGCGCAGAATTTTGTATAGTATTCAGCACGCCTTTAAACTAGGCACTTGTTGACCCTTCGCGTTTTTCCACAAACGGCACGATTTGTTTACTATGTTGAATACGACTGCTCATATTAGTAGTTAAAAATCCTCGCCAAAGCGACCAGTAACCACGAGGTCTACATTCCGAAATAGCGTTTTTCGTGACAGTCCACGCAATTGTTAGAATTACAATCGTCGTTAGGAGGGACGAAAAAAATGCTGCAAGCTTTGACATCTGTCGTGTCTAATCTAGAGCAGCGTCTTCAGATATCAAAGTAATACTGACGCCGTCCTGCAAACTGTCTACACTCTACAGCACCTTCGCGCCAGAACACGTGCTGTACCAATTGGGCGAAAGAAAATTCCCTTGTGGCTAGTGTTCCCTCTAAGAAAATTTTACACTGAGCAAATGCTTGTGTTATAGTGAGCATGCAATTGCACAACCATGTAGACACACAACCAGAGAAGCGTTTCAAGCTTTACAAGGGCTATGCAACATAGATATGATATTAGGTTTGGAATATTACAAGTGCGCGAGAATGAGACTTCATCGCGCAAATGGTCTGGTGTCACTGCGCATATGCGCACCTTAGAGAGGGCACTGCTTGTGGCGCGGAAAGAAGCAAAGTTGTTTATCGCAAGGATATGATCATTATCATCGGTTTATCGCTGAAGCAAAAAAACGAAAACTTTNTCAAGTGTTTGGGAGACTGAGAGCCAACCATCAAATATGCATTAGAGGATTTAGTCGTAAGAACGTGTCCCTCTCGGCGGTCGCTGCTGCTGCTACCGACGTGACATGCGTACCGACAATTCGGCGCAGCGTACAGAAAACGCGTACTATTTGTGACGTAAGCAGACCGACAAAAAGCTTTGCTTGCTGACGTACTACGTCTGTCTCTGGTGCAGTCGTGTCAAGTGGCAAGTTGAAGGACCAACAGACACAAAACAGCTGAGCGCCCAGGCAGAATATCAGAGTAAATTACGCAAAAAGCAAAGAACTGCCCACGTCGGCGCTTGATTTACGGTCTGAAGGCTGAGACCACTTCAGCAACACATCCCTTGTCGGGTATAATTCTGGACAATGTTTCAAAATCGTTTTTAAATCTGCAAAGCAAACCACAGAAAATTCTGACATTTATTGAGAAGAAATTGCTTGGAAATCGGCTCAAACTGTTTCACTTCGCTAATACCAAACAAGCTTAAAAAAACGTAAAAACGGCAAAATTGTTAAAAGACAGTAATCTTTGCAGGGTCACCAAAGGTGTGTCGTTGGTGATAAAACCCTACGAGCATTTTTGATGGCCTGTTCCCGCAACAGATAACTGCAGCTCCTGCACGGTTTAAGTCATCTGACAATGCGCCCGGTTTCTGGCAATCAGCGGATCGCGCGAATGAGCCGAAAATAATAAGAGCTGCTACACGACGCAGTCGATAAACCCCCAGTCGGGTGCTGGAAATGAAACGTTCTCATCAGACCCGCCTTCGCCACTACCAGTCGATACCTTACGGGGCCGAGGCGAGGATTTCGCGACGCCTGTATTATTGACAAGTGCACTCGTGCGGTTAAATAATTAATTTCGGGCGTGAGTCACTGCTCAGTTATAGGTATATCCTGGCAAAGACCAAGCGCACTGTTTCCTCGTCAAAGCGCCAAATCCCTATTGCGATGGGATCAGGAGCAACTACTGCAGACGGAAACCTTCTTAGTGCCTGAATTTTATGAAGCTTTGAGTAACAGAGAAAGACCTTTTGGAGTATTAATAACCACACAAGGTCACAGGAAAGCAATTTCACCGTACCGGCGCCGTTTGTATGTGCAGCATGTACAGTACGTGCTACAGGGGTGCCCCATGAAGCTTTTAAATACAAACAAGTGCTGGCCAACTGTTCAAGTTGCCTCCACCTTCAAGATGTCGAGTAAATTGCTACAAATTATTAATGCCGCAACCAGATGCAAGCGACAAAGTTTGCACAGACCATAATTGCCGGTGCCGCGGAAAATATACTTAAAGAAACGCAAGAGACAGCGTTTTTTAGCTTTATGCGGATCAAGAAAGATGCAGTGAGAGCATATACTGTGGGAAATGCGATAAAAATCTCCTACTTACAGAAAACTTTGACATTAAAAAGTGACATAGTTTCTAAAGGTTGTCCAAAGGGTGTACTGTTGATTCGTGTTGCCAATGTCCCAAGTTATTATCTTTAATACAAGGTAATTTTAAATTGAGTAGAACACAACTCAATGTCATGTGACTGCAAGCACATAACTATTCAGACATACAAGACACATTTACGCCTTTTGTTTTTTGGGCGCTCCTAGTTCCGATCATCAGAAGCCAAATGTCAAGAAAAACTAATGGTAGGTAATCATACCCACCTTGAATGGAATTTACATAACGCAAAAGGAACACATTTCTCTTAGCAACATTCAATATATATCGCACATAAAAAATGTCACAAATTAGGTGAAAAGTTTAAAATGATTTTTAATGTAACATCAAAGCAGCACGTATAATATTGTAAGACCCAATTCAAAACGTGTTTAAGCCCGACGAAACATGCTGCTTTGCGCTTTCAAGGGGTGAATGCGCGATGACGTGGAGGCAACGTTGAAAAACGTGAGTCAACACCAGCCAGTCCACGATTCGGTGACATTTAGTGATATAAATATGATCGTGGTCTCTAACTTGCAGCAGGCAGTCCGCCAGTAGCTTTCGGCAAGTGCGGGGCGTGCTTCTTGCTGTCGGTTGCTACTACCGCGCATGGACGCACCCTGCAACTGCAGCAGCGATTGGGTTCGAACTGACGGCATTTGCTCCTCGAACACACAAAACGCTTGTGATTGTGAAGGAATTTTAGTGCGTGTTTTCTCAATGCTCGTCGCACGCAGCAAAGCCAAGGTAAAGTTTTCAAGTACTTTCCTGGGATTCAAAAATCTAATGCGTCACAAGCAAGCACAAGAGAAAATCAAATTTTTCCATGAAACCCACAGACCGAAAAGCATAAACGAAAACTGGATCGCAGTTTGAATAACCCTTTGTCTCACTCGAGTCACACAATTGTGATATGCTTTTCCGTCACTTGAAATGGACACGAGTCGATTCTGTACGGTATGCCTGCAGCTAAAGCTAAATGAAATGGCTAAAGCAGCACTTTCCTTCATACCAGGATAAGCTGCTTACAACAGCTCGCGGTAATTAATGAAATTTGCAATTCCACACATTATCTGTTTTCGATCTTTCAAAAAATTTAATAAATTTCCAAAAACCTCCGACCGCTGCGAATCCGATCTTTCGAAAATTCGCGCTTGCGAAGTCTGCGAAAACCCACGAAATGCTTCCGCGAAAGCGCGATGCTTTCTTCTGTTTTGCTTTACGTGGATCGTTGTCCGACAATTAACAACTCCAGTATTCTTGTGCGTGACGTGGCGAACTTGAAACGTTTTGCTGAGCTTTGCTTTGATTTTTGGCGGGCCGGTATAGCACATTCGCCTTCACGCGTACGAGAGAACTGCATTACCTGGCCGACATCAACGGAATCTTGCTGATATCCACAAAAGCATAGCATTTCGACGACGACAAACTTTGCTCCGTCGACTTCTTGCTTTTGTCAGACCCCAAACACACGAATGTGTACAGAAAACAAAGAGCCCAGTTCGCTAAGAAACGTTCGTCTCATTCAAGTTCGATCAGCATTTGTGGGTTTACGCCAAGCACTGCACTGGCCGTTTACTCGCAACGCGTGCCCTGACAAGGCAACAGCACCTGCTGCTTTCAAAACCGTCAGCACCTGAACAAAAACATTCGGTTAGAGTGCGACTGTTGAGCTCGAAGCTGCACGGACGGAGCAAAAGCAGCCAACGCATAGAAGCAAGACTAGTTCACCGCGCCACTAGTCCATTAGCCACAAGCTTTGTAAATCACGTGAAGACATTTGCTTGCTACAACAACTAACACGAAATGAATGAGATGTACGGAGTGTGACGTTGACAAACACGGATGCAGTGGGAGAGCGGGATGCTGACCACGCAACGCTCCAGCCAGCCACAAGTTTTGCCTGATTGCTCTTCATCAACGGTTTTCCAATGTGCTTTTGAATTCCAAACAGTACGCTCGCAATTAGGGCTAGGTTCAAGTAACAAAATTTATTGTTTAAGTAACAGGCAAACATTACTTGAAGTAACTTAAGTAATTCAAGCAAATCAGAAAAATTGACATTTAGTCTTAAAACCATTCACATCAAAATCACATAACAGGCGGTTCAGACAAAAATCGCACCTGTTGGCCGCCAGTGTTGCCACTCTGTTGTTACAGAAAAGTACTAGACTTCATGATTAAAAAACACTAAATTACAAAAGCAAACTTTTACACAATGAAAATTCCCAGAAAATGCGTTGCAAATGCCAGCCATAGACATTGTGCAACTCCTAAACCAGAGACAAAGAAAACGGGAGATAGCGGCAGCGCTTGTGTTTGTTTGTACTGATCACTGAAACTTTTAGCAGATGACCAAGTGACTTCGTAGTGGTTTGACTCAAAACACATTGCACTGTCTTGCGAAATTTAAGATTTAATTAGGTAGAATTTTTAGCAATACATTTGGGATTGCGCTAAATCAAAACGTCTCACTTACAGTTACAATTACACAAAATTGTGCGATTAATTACATTAACCTCACTCATAAAAAAAACACTTAGATAGCCATAAAAAAACACTAGAACACTAGATCAAATGAAAAAACACTAGATCAAGTGGAAAAACACTAGGAGTGGCATCACTGTTGGCCGCGATTCAATTTAATGCATGAGCATCCAGCTCCACATCGTAATTCACGATGACAATCAACATTTGTGACTCACAAAGAGCTCTACATGGGCAATAGCTTATTTTATGTGTGATGATGCATGTCATGTGAAATATTGCGTTTACAGCAGTAGACGTGGCTTCTAAAATCTCAACTTTTCTCAATGCAAATTACTTGAAATATCAAATAACATCAAAATTACTTAATCAAGTAATGAGTAATGGCTTTCAATTAAGTAATTATTTGGAACGTAACTAAGTAATTACTTACTTTTCAAATAAGTGATTAAGCAATTACTTACTTGAACCCAGCCCTACTCGCAATCAGAAGTGCAAAGATGTCTTTGAAATAGGAGGCGATTGCTGGCTTTAACACAGAGTTCAGAGTCAAGTCGCGCCAAAAGTGATTGTGTTATCACGATGGGAAGAATACGAACGCCCTTGTGGTCGTCGCGAAAACCACGCACGAAGTAAATGCATGCATAACAATTCGAACTATCCCATATTAACCAGTTTAAGCAAACACTACAACCTAAAGCAGTGGTTCTACGGATCCTTGTATCTACGCCGAGCTCCTAGGCTATAACTCATTGCGGTTTGATTGAGGAGCCCAGATTATGAACCACAGGTCTGAAGCAGGGTTTCCCAAACTTTTTGTGCCACTACGGAAGGAACCCTATTGGTGAATCTATTTTTTTTCTCGGACCCAATCTTACGTCGCAAACATTTTTCCACCCAACCAGCGCGAAAGGATAATACAAAACGAAAAATATATGACACTGAAGAATGTTTTCACTGGAGAACATCATGCATTATAAAAGCAGTTAATGTACTAAAAGAATAAACAAAATGGAAAACTCCAGGATCATCTTAGCACAGCGGGAACATTCCCGAATAGCGATAAACCATATGATTAATAAATTATTACGTCATAGACGCGGGTTTCGAGAATCATTGTGGTTTACTTTTAGTCATTCAATGCAAAACATTCTGTGCGAGATAATATATGGAGCAGCGTATTTCTGCTTCGAAAAGTCTGCTGTAACCAGAAGGCTAACTACTGAACACTGATAACCAGGGCAACCATTTTTTTAACCTAAACAAATTTCGACCCATGAATTTCCTGCGTTTGCAACTGAAATGTGGAATAAAATACAAACAAAACTCAAAAGTTTCAAATGACCCAACGAACGGTAGGTAACAAAACACAGATGAAAATTAATCCAGAAGCACAAGAGAAATATTCAGTGTTAATAAATATCCTGAAGTCACTGAGGTTCTGCATTATTATACTTCAACATCAAGCCCAAGTCCTTCACATTACTGCCTTTAAAGTTTCTATATGCATAATGGATCCAGTGTTTAGCAAACCAAGTACTGCAAGGCTACGTTTATTGCTTGACCACGTCTAGCCAACTTAATATTCAATTTTCCAGTAGTGGGCTAAACAAAAATCTTAAGTCAAAAGTCGCAACAAATCCTTTATGTGGAAATTGTAACCCAACTTTGCAGAAGCACACCAATTACCTGTTGCTATAGCTTTAATAAAATATCGGCAAAGAGAAGAGAACTCTGCTGCAAAAAACTTTCGACCTAACGATAAATTTGTCTTTTTTTGACGTAATAATTTTGAAGTCGCTCATGGTATCAGCGTGAAATTTCGTTTGCGGACGTTTCATGAACTTTAAAAGAGGCACAACAATCTTGACTTGATTGATCTTTGGTTGCCCTACTGATCACACTTCATGCGCAGATCTGCGATTGTGTGATGGTATTTGCAAAAACCCTACAGTAATTGAAATATCTGCAGAAAGGTCGATCCTACGTAGTTCTACTGCAGAACTCAAGAGTGGGATCCGAAAATAAGCTTTCCTCAAGTCTACAGAACAATATTTCAATATTTCTAATGTTGCGAAAACAGACTAAACAACGGCCTAGTTTAGAGATTGAACATACTGCGCTGTATGTGCTTAATCTTTAGTTCGAAGCTTCTTTGATCTGCAGCCATTAACGCAGTTCCCAAGGGAGTCAACCTAAGCGTGCTGGCAGGTTGGAGACACATTGTCCTGCGCTTGTGTAATGTGCGTTTGATTTACAAACTTGCTGGGTTTGTATTGATACGTTTACTCGTGAGGAACTTCAGCGCGCCGACAAATGACTTGACGGAAAACGTTGGGGGACGTGACGTCTTGCCCAGACTATTTCGTTGTGTAAAATATTTGGAAACAAGAGATACGATTTTTTAATCATTTGCTGGGCAGAAAATGTGTTCTTTGATCGGCCAGGCAAGGAATAATTTTGAAGCATGGCAACGTGCGACCCAGATCAGCCTTTAAAACACAGTATTGGACACAAGGTCTGCGGGCCAATTGTACTCAGACAGATATCTAAATGTGACCATAAGTCCATGCTGCTTTACAGTGTGGATTGACCACAAACTGCATTTCCAACAATGCATTTGAATACGTAACGCCCTCTGCAAGGCTGCGTGCATGCATCCGTTTGTTTTTGTAAAATGCTCACCTGTCACTCATATTCTTAGCACCTCACAATTGTTGGTAGTGCTGTAGTTTAGAGTTCCTGCACGTTTAAACTACCGTAGCAGTTACACGTGGATCGTTGAGAACAACCGTGGTTCAAAGCATGCAAAGCCAACTACAGCCTGTCAGTGTAGCCCGAAAAATGTAAATCACACCTGGAATCACAGGCACCGCAGCACCATGTCTACCTCGTAAACAATGGTACCGTCACCATGGGTTACTGGCCTGTACTAAAGCTAATTGTTCTCGTTAGTGAAAATCAAGTCTAACCGAAGCCAGTAGTTGCTTTAACTCACGGTTACGGAAGTTCCTGGTTGGGAACGAGCTTTGAAGAAATGACAAGGATTGTTTCACGTTATAAAGTATTTAGTGTGTTTTCCGCTAAGCTTCAATCTCTCACATGAGTTGACTGGATTCGCGAAACCACTTACCTTTTGTAAGCAGTCCCTCGTGAGGGAAAGGGGACCGACCGTGTGCCGCAAGCTGCAGCGCCCACCTTCCCGCTCGCACGTGTAATATGTTCGGAAATTTAGCAGCTTTCACGTGCATACAAAAATAGACTTTTAAACGAACGCTGGAACTGATAGCATCGGTTCGGCGCAGGCTTTGAGACCTGCGAATTGGCATCAGACACGCGGTGTAAGTGCCAGCGCTTGCTACTGCCCGCTGACTGAAGAACTGCGATGAAGACAGCAAAGAGCACTTTGCTTAGCGGCGGAAATTGCTTATCTGTGTTGATTCAGGGCTGTTCTCAGCTGCTGCACCACGTTTGCCTGGATAACTGCACAGCACAGTGCTACCTGCCGTAAAACCGACGTTAAAAATGTCTCCCAAGCTTGCACAACAAAAACACACGAAAAACTATCAGCTGTTTCGACAAGAGGTCCACACTCAAACTCAACCTTGTGGATGCGAGTAGCACCATTCGGAGAATATCCGAATTAAGCGAAAAAAGAAAGAGTCGTGCTCGTTCCGCAAATTATCGATCGGCGTAGCCGGTCGATAATGCATCCATTTTTCGCCACAACTTCGATTTTCAGTCAAACGTTTTCCAGCGATGATTGCCCGAAGCAAATAAAAGTTCGGTAGCATTCACAATCATTCACTTCGCGTGAAGGCAGAACGGTCCTCGTTTCTTGAAGCTTTTTTGGAGCGTGGAAAGTTGAAGTTAACTAATCGGCAGTACTAAACTATATGATTGGAGGTTACACCTTCACAAACGCAACATCGGAAATTGTCCTATCGCATCCAGATGGTCAGTTTTCTCGCCTAACGTTGACTAAATGCGCTCTTTTTCGCTCGCGGTGGATGTGATTTTTAGGGTACAATTCTCCAATTGGTAAATTTATGAGAAAACGTTAAAAACGCGACAACAGCAGGTTTCGTCAACCAACAACACTACACGGACTAAGCAAAACAACTTCACATAAAAATGAGCTCTTTCAGAATGTAGCTGGGCCATATTTTTGGTGAGACTACGCAAGTTAAACGAACGACTCACAAAATTCTCTCAAAATCCGCAGAAAGTGGTTTGACGGCAGAAGCTTGTCAGTTACACGAGGCGCCTCTTTGAAAGCTTTTTCTCAATCCGGCGTCAAGTCGACCCATTACTGAAGCGATCTGTGAGCTGATGGAATGGAAATTGCCAACTCTGCGATGAGGCTGCAAGTGGGTGAAATCCCGGCACACGTCGAGGCACAGCTTTTTTTGTAATGCTGCAGTTTCGTAAGACCGATCCGTTTCGCAAAAGCAACCCATTCAACCAAGACCGACCGCAATCCGGCAACTCGTATGCGGTTCCCACATCCGTGCCAGTCCTTACTCTCCTCGAGACATTCACAATGGAATGGCTTCCCCAGGCTCAAGTTGGAGATCGTGAGCAGATGGCGACTAATCCACATACACAGTTCGGCGTCCTGTGCAGTACGTTGCTGTCTAACTGGAAGCAGGTGTGCACTGAGGCACATTTTCCTGGAGAATTGGGCAGCAAGTACCGAGTTTCACCTGATGCATGAAGCGCTTTCTTGCACAAGGGAAATCTTGCAGTAAGTCTAAAAGAATGATCACAGCAACAGGTAGTGAATATACCCAGGAGGCACTGAATTATGGTGAAAGGAATGTTTACTTGTGTTCACCTACCCTGACGTGGCCGTTGCGGTTGTTGGGAAAACGCTCGCCACTTTCAACTTAAGCTTACAGACATGCACACAATCTTTTACTATTCACTGCTCTCATAAGCGCTACGACTATGAATGAAGAGTATTTGTAAATTTCAAGAGAGCAATGACATAAAAAATCAGAGAACTTAAGTATCTTTGCCTTTCAGTCAACTCAGCATACACAGAAAGTTGTGTGATGCACATAATCGTGTGTTCGGATCATTGGCAGACATGACACTTTTAACCGAAGTTACGGAGGCAGAGATGCCCGCAGGCCGGCCGTGCTTGTGAGACCGACATAATTCAAGGCATGCATCGGACAACAAATCGGCGCAACGTTTCGCTGCTTTTAGCAAGTCGTCAATTCAACTTCACGCACACAACATACGCAGGATGACACACAAACCTTGTTATTTTTGTTGAAAAAGGAAAGACATTTTTGCGACTAGTTTCTTGAGCAATTAAGACGTCTATATATTGCAACCATTAAATAAATTCGCTAACGCCTTTGCTGCCACTTTCGTATGAAATAAGTCGGAAGTTGCCGATATGGTCAGAAAATCAAGCACAATTATCAGATTCATTCCAAAAACGTTAGCGCAGTCCGTAAGCCAAATAGCACGACAAGGTCATCGGGCTGGAGCACGGCCGTGTTCACTAAAGCTGGAGCACAACCGCGTTCACAAAAAAATCGATAGGTATAAAAGCATGACAAAACAAAAAGATATGGATTATGATTTCATGTCGATAAAATGCGACGAGCACAGGACAGAACGAGAAACAAAAGGTAAAGATACACCAAAAACAAACAATGTTATGTTATTCGAATTATCGAAAGTCCCATCGTTTAGTTATTGAAAGTGAAATGTTAACATCTATTCATCTATCTTTTTCATGCAGGATGTGTTCCTTAAGTTTCCATTTGAAGATAGAAGTGGCAGAAGACTTAATACAGTCTGGCAAAAAACTTATTTCGTTTTTTAAGACAATTAACTTTCATCAAGTTATAGAATCGCCCGCTAGAAATGCAAATATTGTTGATTAATCTCAACATTAGTGTTTTACCTACATCAGGTAATATCGACCACTCCCTTGTGTTCCTATTATACGTTAAACGCCCAGCTTTCTACATTTGTCACTTCAATTAAAAGCTGCGAAACTGAATTATATCAT
>JGI24159J19872_10002767_pt1 | contig 21241 bp, 21 predicted proteins | sample Ectturendosymbi4_FD_19872 | JGI IMG/M metagenome (IMG submission 19872) | reverse complement strand
CTCCGTACGGAGCCCCAGGGCTCCGCGAGAGAAACCTCGGGGCTCTGCGAGCTATTCGTTTACTTATTAAAATACTGACTTGGCTAATTTTGCAACTGTCCAAAGAAGCAATAACGGCATTAATAAAATTTCTGGGGCTCCGTAAATTATGGTCAATCTCTTCATGGGCTCCATAACACCAAAAGTTTGAGGACCCCTGCCCTAGGAGGCAATGAGGCTTTCGCCAGGGGACCACTAGCATAGGCCTTCACTGTGGGTTTGTGTTTTTTTTGTTTGGCTTAGACTTTTTTGCTTACCGTTTAGCGTTGGCGAATAACATAAATATGGAAAAGCGAAATGTACATTTTTTATTGAAGGGAAGGTGGTCACGATTACAGAGAGTTTCAGTAGTGGAGCCACGGAGCATGAAAGTTTGAGAGCTGCTGCCCTACCTACACCCTAAAAACAAAACTCCTACCGTAGGGAGAAATCCGTAGCCTACCTACTCGTAGCCAGCCTACCTACTCGTAGCCAGCGTTGCCACCGGGGCAGTCTCATTAACTTCAGATTGTTGCCTTCTTCAACATCAGATAACATCACATCTGTTTGTTGGTTATACAATTTNATATAAGCNAAATGCTTCTATTGCTAAGGTAGAATGTTAATCCCATCGCAGCGAAGGGAGCTTCTTCAGTTTGGAACGCTAACCAAACACACATGAGCATGAGATCTAACTTCTTTTCATCAGAAAGGAGAGGTAAGGTGGAAAACAAAAACAACAATCCAGAGGTCCCTTAACAACGGGGGGCTTTGGTGGGCTTAGCCCCCCAAACAAAACTCCAAGCCCCCCAAATTGAAATATGAAACACTATGAATTAGTGGAATTTTTGTCAAATTTGAATGTCAAGCCCCCCTGCGCGAACGTAAAGCCCCCGCGCACGAACGTAAAGCCACCCTATGGACGACTTTCTGGCGACGGTTCTGCAGCCCAGTCAACATCCGATATGTTGCCAAAACATCGGACATCAGAACAATCTCTCAAAACATTAAATTTGGTGTTAGCACCAGGACGTGGCAACACTGGGACTAGGACAGCCGTGTGTGCTGATACCTGCTTTTGCTGTGCATTGCTAGCAATTACGCTGCAAAAGCTGTTGTTACGTCATATACACACTTAGGTAATTTGTGCTTGGAGAGAGACCCTTGTCGCGTAACTGTCTCTGCCGTGGTGCTGAGCATGTCCAGAATGAAAATGCATACCGGCTAAAGGTTTTTAGGATGGCTCCCAAACCTAGAACAGGTAAAAAACGGGGAGCCACCACAAAGCGCAAACAGAAAAAAGAAGATAAAAACAAGAAAGTAGAGGTAGGTTGCCGTTGGCATTGTTTGCGTGATACAGTGGCTACTTTTGAAAGCACACCACGAATTTATCGTGAAATGATTATTTTTTAAAAATGTATGCCCAAGCGTCCGAGGCAAAATCCAATTAGAAATGGACCAAGCTTTGTCACAAAAGGAATCCATGTTTGCTTGCGTAAAAGCATCCTGTAATTGCTGTAGGTAGTTTAAAACTGTTGAACCGAGGTTTGCCGTCTTGCAGTAGGCTCTTGCAAGACAAAAGCGGTACAGTAGCCGGTCTAAGTTTTGTAGCTGCACTGCCTTATGGGTACCCTAAGCCTGTAAGATGCTTTCGTGTACATAGCACATTTCGCGTTTATTTGGCAACCCTGGTAGTGATGCTCATACCGCTACAACTGCCTTCTGTTCATCATACTCATCCTGTGACGGAGCAAGCACATGATGCTGAAGAGAGGAAAGGCAATGCGAGAAGAGCATTTGGTCAGCAAAATATAGTCAAGTAAAGACTGGGCGTCCGCTGTCATCTAGACTAGACCTTACGATAAGCTAAAAAATAAAAATGTAAGCCGCTCAAAATGATGAAAAACACTTTATGAGCCGCGGCATACAATCAAATAATAATTATATGGTATAAGCTAAGTGGGGGTCTAGTTTTTACATTTAGCTTGACAGGGGGGCCAAATCGCCACTCTGTCCTACTGACAATTACTCCACTGCAATAAACACTTTAAATATTGATTAAACAAAAACAAACAATGTTTAAAATCTTTGTTACAGTTGATAAACATCAACGCTTCAAATCTTTTATCAGTCAAACGACATCTATCAGGCTTGAACATTCGTCCAGCAGCGCTGAAAAGTCGTTTGCTAGTAATTTCAAAATTGCTGACTATTTCTTCAACCTGCGTGTTACGATGATTTTAGCAGATGCCTTTGGATCTTCTGCAAGCCAGTATAGCATTGCGTTGCTTTCAATTTGAAATGAAATGAACAAAGATGCCAGTATAGCTGCGCATTTGTCTATTGGACCAAAAGTTTGTGGTTAACAAAACCTCACTGGTTTCGTTTGTTTTGGTTAGTTGCTCCTACTGTGAAATTTTCCTTTCCAATGTAAAGTGGGCAGCTGGGGTTGCAATTTTTCAATTAGATTTTCTCAATTGGTAACTTTACTGTTTGTGGGTTTTATGTTATTTTATTCTATTTATACTTCATGCACTTCGCAGAGTTGATAATGCCTACATTGTAGGCGAAATATATACTCTGTAAGATCTTAAAATGTTTGATTCTTTGCTAAGAAAGGATTTCTTTCCATAGACACTCACTGGTTTCGTTGAGTTTTTTTACTAGTATCCGTGTATGATCTCTGCTGACTTGCTACAGTAGTTATCAGCGTTGCGGAAAGGTACTTTCGTCTTGATTTAATTATCTTATTTCTCAAAAAGTTAATTTATATAAATTATTGTACTAATGATGTACATAGCCTAGTCCAGCACTTACGTTCATAGGTTCACTGTGAATATATGTAAATAAAACCAACACCTCTCTTCGCAATGTATCACTATCTCTTCTGTTGCCGAAGTGTCAACCCGATTTTAAGTAAAGCTCTTATTTTTGTTGCTACGTCTCACTAGACTCGCTACGTTACTTCAGGTGGCCAATAGGAAGTCTGGCTGGAACGAAGCAAAAATTCGCTACAAACGCTGTGCTTGACACTTTACTATCTGGATTTAATGCACCCACACGGGCAAATAGCCTCCCCTGAAACATAACTATAAAAACGATGATAAAGGAGAAAACCCAGCCACCAAAACCACAGTGATATAGGATGAAGATTTTCAAGTTTAATCGCGAAAGTAATCGTCGATTACGATTAAATAGGCAATGTCATCGATTACGACTGCATGTCATATTTGGTCAGTTCAATCGATTACGATTACTCAAAAAACTGTAATCGATTACGATTTCCGCATGTCTGGTTGTACCCCTTCTTTTTCCCGGTGCCTGCAGACAATCCGAATTTCCGGAACAAGCTGTACCAGCTGACCAGCACATGACCCCAAAACGGTAATTATCCCGGTTACCATGGTAATTTTTTTCATTGATTTGCTGCCATCTGTTACAAACCATCCGATATCCTTCACCAACAGTCATTCGCATGATTCTGTGCAGGCACGTTGCCGTGGAGCATGTTTATATCGGTTCCGACAAAATCTACGGGAAGAAGTGCTCGTGACGTAGGCTTTCTACACCTCCAAATCGTTTTTTTGCGATAACTATTTAACCAGTTCGCGTCTGCTTGGCGGGTGTCACTAACGTTTTCGAAAAAGCAGATGGATTTGACAATATGATGATAACGGATCATTACATTGGGTTTGAAAAACTCAGTTTTTCGAACGTCCATTTATTTTCTGCGTGTTTACTTAGCGTTATTTAAAAAGAATTGTAAGTTCATTAGTGTGTGAACTAAATACAAAGAATATCCAACGAGATGAATCGCAGGAAAATGTGAAACCCTTTTGTACTTCGCCTAAAAACTCACAAAACGTTTGAACCTAGGATGTCCGGGATGATGAGGAGAAAGCAGATTTTTTTTCAAAGCTACACGACAAGCTGAACGACCTCGCAATGCAGCAGCAACAACAGCAGCAGCAGCTGCAGGCTGAAGAACCACTGGGAGCAGAAAGTCAGATTTCCGTACATCAAACGGTTAGTAAGAGTAGGTGCAGCGGCTCCATCGCAGATAAAGAAGTCAGGTTGCAACAGATTAAACTTGTTTGACTACAGATTGCACCAGCAGACCGCAGCCTGAAATTGCAACTGGCACAGTAGCGATGGGTCGTAAAGCTATACTGATTGACTGATCAAAATAACGATTTGTGGAAACAGAAACATCAGCTCTTCCACCGCCATAGCGCGCATTTACATTGTTGAATGTACGCAGTGCAGGCCTGTAACCAGGTTTTGAGATTTGGGGAGAGAGATGCATTTGTAGGGGGTAAGACTTATGTTTTTATTACATGTTTAAATCGCATTTTTCTGGGCACAGCAAAATTTAGGGGTAACAAAGCAATTTTGAGGCCACTGCCCCGAATGCCGCCCGTGGCTAGGGGGCCTGACGCGTTGAATCGTTCAACACGTTGAGATTTTTACATGAAAACTTCGCAAATATTACGCAAGCTTGTTCGCATAACTCCATGCTTCATTTCCCGAGACGATTTTAAAAGTAACTGAATTTGCAGTTTGCCAAAAGCATGAACGTTAACAGCTGCTTCAGATATACCTAATTTAAATTGCTTCACGTGATCTGTTTCCTACTGCCCTTTGACATTTGTCTCTATCAAATGTTTGCATATTACAGTTTATGTCGGAAGATCTGCCTTTCAGCCCGGATGGCCCGATTTCCCGCGATGGTTCTTCTGAAAGCGAAGCCCTATCTGTGGACACTCAAGAGGAAAAAGCTTGCGCTGATTGGATCCAGATGCAGGATTGCGTTAAGAACCGGAACACGGAGACGTTTAAACAGCAGGTGGGGCCCGTGCGAAAAAAATCACGTGGAACTGAAATTTTTCAGGAGGGTGAAGAGAAAGTTAATTATTGAAGTTGAAAAAACAAAGCGTTTGGAGTTTTGTCGTACTTTCACAGACGCCATCACGAGCCGAACAAGAATTTTGGTCTACAAAGCACCCTGAGCCATGTGCAGATAGTCTAAGCCCTTAGAGACTGACATTATGTGCCACCAAGGACGACTTGTATTTATGATCAGGCGCGTCGCGGGGGTTGTTTGGTTAGGGTACAACAAAAGGATGGGGCTTCACTATAAGCGAGAGATAAAATAAAGTTAATCAGTTAGTGGGCAAACACTGGCTCCCATGCACTGGCCACGACCCTGCTTGAAATGGGCCAAATAAAGGGGGATCATCACCGCAGTAACTTAATTGTATTCAAGACATTTCTCTTCAATTAATGAGCAATCTGCATTTTCATCATACATTGCTTATGTAAATTGAAATATTCTACCAATGGCACATTTTGAAGTAAATTTGCATCGGGATTTCGTGTTTGTTGCATGATTTTATTCAAAATATGCTTTTTTATAAAGTAATTTTTTAAACTTTATTATGCTCAGAAAACTTCGTGGTGTGGACTACGAGCACTGGGAATGATCCACAATCGTATGGCAGACCTTGAAGTACAATTTCAGCGAGATGTATTTGATTTGGAGTGCCGCTATATGACTACCTTATACAAGCCGCTACTAAACTTACGGGAAACGCTTCTTGGATTTGTCAAAAGCTCTGCGAAGTACGCAACTACATGCTCTGTTTTGTCATAAGCGTGTCAAAAAACATGCAGAGTATAATGAATGAGATTTCTTTACCCATTAGGCAACAATGTGATTTTATGCATTAGTTTGCGATGATCGAGTTGACTGAAAAAGATTGTACTGCTTCAGAAAAAAGGCATTATCCGTGCGCTGCAATAACGTCCAATCGCTCTTTATAACTTTTCTTTGCGATTTTGTCAACGTCAAGTTCTTGTAGACTTAATGTTTAAATAACTTTGAAGATTCTACTGTGTTGTGACTTTGACAGAAAAGCGCTCCGGCAACTTCCTGATTAATTTTTAAATTTTTTTGAGCTAAGTTTTCAGAAGTAACTCAAGACTTTGTTTTATCCCAACCACAGAGCATTGCCGACGATACTGTTTGATTGAATAAGAATTGAAGAAGCCTGCTCCGTAGGCGAAATATATGCTTTGATAAGATTATAGTGTCTAGAATTTTTGTTGTAACCCTGCTCAGGATAACTAGTAGTCCACTACTAAGGGCCTTGGTTTTTGTGGGTTCCATATACAAAAAACGTTTTATTTAGAAACCTGTGTTTCCATGACTTTTCCTGATTTTCAGAGGCAAATGAAATGGTGGCACAATTACTTTACAAAAATGTCATTAAAAGCCTATAAACAGAAAATTGGGGCACTCTACTACCCTGGGTTACCTGATGTGCATCAAATTTTGTTCTCCCGACTGCCTCAAAATTTCAATGTGATTTTGAAGTGCAAAACGATTTTGACCAGATGCGACATCGTAAACCTTTCAATATGAAGAGTAGACCTACAGTCTACACCATGACTTGATATGAAGAAAAAACGGATCTAAAACGCACATGAACTTTTCTACACACAAACAAAAATTCCCGTCTGGAACAGCAGTTGTTTGGGGACACAGTGTATAAAATTTGTATGCTATGTGTGTTTCGCTGCGCAGATGCAATTTTGTTGCGAAAGTGATTAGAAATGAACGTCGGGAAGTCAAAAATAATTTGGTCCGGAAATAACGGATGTCACATGTCCCAGGAAAACGTAATCAAATTTTGGGTTGCCTTACACCCTTCATCTCCCAACTCGTGTAGTGTTTTAAGGTTTCCTGAGCAGGGTTGCATTACTTTCAAGAGATAGTGGACGAAAATGTGCATTGGTTTTCACAAAAAAACTTAGCTACATGAACTGATAATGTTACCAAGTCCTTTGTTGTCAGCAAATGCGTAAGAGAGCATAACGTAGTTGTTTTTAGGATATTATTTAACATAATTTTTAATTCAAATATTGCTGTACCTAGTATTGCCTAATGTACGTAACGTACATCGCTTCCTCTTTTTTCGAAAAGGGGAAAAAGTGATCGTGATTTTCAGTTTAAACAAAGAAAAATAGAAAAGCAGCCGCCTGAAAATATTTATGTGCTTTTTAAAGTGCTGAACACTGATTAATTGGAACGTGCTTTGGCATTCCCTGAAAGATGTTGAAAATTACCAAGTGAAGTAAATATTTTCGTTGTTACTTTCGAATCAGCCTATTATAAGTTCATTTGCTCTTAAATTTCAGTTTTTAGATGTATGTATGGCCCAGCTTGAGTATATTTGCCATGCGTCAAACTTTCATGCGACTTTTTTTGCACTTCTAACTGCAGTTTTCTTACTCTGCTGAGTTAATTAAGTCCTTCCAAAGATGAAAACTAGGATACAAACAAGCTTAGACGTAGCTATATGTTGCCTCGAATCACTGCTTACATTGGTTATGGGTGTTTCTGCCAACAAATTATTTAGTGGTGCACTAAAGAATTACCCGGTGAGTTAATTGCAATATTGACGAACTCTAGTCTGTAAAGGCTTTTATGAACGAAACCAGATAATGAAAGTACTATAAAACACATCCACGCTGTTTTGCTGTATGCTTGTGTAAAAATGCCTTTCATTGAAAATTGGCGAAAATATCAAACAAAATTGTCTATTTTTCAAACTTTGAGCACATTTTAAAACAGCATATTTTTATAAAGACAACTGAAGTCTGTACGTTAGAGTCCTTAGACAAAAGTGCTTAGAGCCTTCTTCAGCTTGGATCAACACTTTTGATGTTTTCATTTCAGTGTTCACGTCACCGAAAGCTATATACAGTCACTCGTAAAACCCTGCCTGGCGTGTTCATCTTACGCTTCTCGCCAAGGAACGGAACTGACTTGCTCCGTTCGCAAATTCCTCTACGGAGGTGAGGACCGTCAACCCGTTTTAAGGATCAGTACTTCAGTGATTTGATTGACGATTTGAAATTCAAATGTGTTGCAAGTTTTTTTTACCCGCTATCATATGTTCGAGCTCTTAGTCTATAACTAAACAATTTTTCTGTTTTACGACGAAATGCCAACAGGACAATAACTCCCACACTCATACAGACACTTTACGGATGCTCATGTAAACAATTGTTCAACATCGTTTGGAGAATGATGCCACCTCGCATACAAAATATTGATTGTGTAGTATAATTCAGAAACATACCTCTGGCTAATTCACACAGCTGTGAAACTAAGCTTCCCATGGAATTTAGACTGTACGGGATCTAATTTGACGGTGAAGATAAGAAGGCAGCATAATACTGTAATACATCAGAAGCCCGTGAAATATAATATCTCCTTTGACCGAAAATATTGAAGATTGATCTCGTGTACCAGTACGTAGGAATTTTGTGCAGCCAATATCATCTCCATTAACCTTTTGGTCATGTTAACTTTTTGTAACCGAAACAAACAAAAGATTAACCGAACAGTTTCAAGCAAGCGCTGTTAGCTTTTTGCCGGTACGCTTGGTTGAGCACGTGACACTAAAGCTAGTAATATGAGTTCGATTCCGGGCTGGGTCATACCGAAGACTTCAAAAACAGTACTTGCGTCCTGTTCAGCCTCGTGCTCGGCATTAATGCATGGGTGCAAGGGGGAGCGACCCGCCACCAGTGCAGTATTCACTTTGGAAGTAGCCGCGTGGCCCACGGCGCAGAGTAAGCGGCAGTGGCGTACGAAGTCCAAACTTTTTGACTCCGACTCCACTCCTGCTTTGGAACAATCCGCTCCGACTCCGCAAGATTTTAAGTTTTCCACTCCGACTCCTGCTTGAACTTCAAATTGACTGCTATAAGTTCCCCAAAAAATGATTCCGGCTCCACTCCTGTTTCGGAGATTCATTAAGACTCCGACCGGAGTCCACTCCCACACTCCGGCTCCTGCAAACCTCTGGTAAGCGGACATGGGCGCCTCAGACCACTCGTGACACTCTGAAAGGAGAACAAAAAGCGCATGCGAATGAAGCCGAACTGTCTGATTTTTGCACTGGTTTCATTTCCATTGCAGACAATCCACCGCTGTGCGACGATTTTTGGCTTCGTGTCATGCTCCACTCAGACCCTCCCCTGCGCAACCTCATCCAGCCTGCTGACCTCCCCAGGCTCAAGTACCTGCGCGACATAAAAGTCGATTTGATAAAAGTGTGCAGTGACGAGCTCGAGCTGCGCGCCGAAAGACGAGGCTGTTTTACAGGTAGGCTTGAAAACATTCCCGAGTGAATAGCAACTAGCATGTGACAGGTATGTACGTAAGCCAAGCCGTACTGCATGTTTGTATTGGCATTTCTTTCTGCATATGACATCGTAACACATAATGTGTGAACAGGATGAGTTTTTAGATCCTTCCTTCGCTTCGCGAAAAGCTTCGCGCACCCTCAAGCAACTTGATTTAAAAAAAGATGCAGTTGTTGTTTTGTGCTTCCCTGATTGAAAGCAGTAAACGCAAACATTCGGCACCATTAACGAGTATGTTACGCGTTTTTTAAAACCTCGATGATATGTCGTCTAGTGTGGTTGATATTTATTCTATAGCTAATTTTGCTCGTTTAAGTTGAACAACACATTTGGAGTGACCATTGTTTAACTATGCGTAAGGTTTTGTTCTTCGTGATGACCAAGAAAGACAGGCTTTACACTGTTCTGCGCTCACTCTGCACAGGGGCGGATCCAGCTGGTAACGTTAGGGTGGGCAATCTCAGTAATATTTGGTGGTCAAGTCTCATATCGGTTTCGCTGTTGTAAGAGAGATGAAGTATACTTCACAACACTTACTTGTGAAAAAACAATGGACGACAGAATGGCCTTAAATCGCAAACAATGAGACAATTCGAACATGACCAAAGACTTATTCAGAATCGGTTTTGATACGTTGTTTTCCGAATTGTATAAAATCACGGTGAATAAAGTAACTTTTGTATGTTTAAGGGGGCAATCGCCCCCACTGGATCCGACCCTAGTTNCGCAAGTAATTTTGTAGAAAGCAGTAAAAATGTGATCGCGACATTACCAGACTTATGTAAAAATATATCGAGTTTCTCAGGTTGCTTATTTTGCAGTTGATTTTTGTAGGGTCAAGAGGTCATATTGCGCCAGGAAAGCATTGTTGTTGACTCAATCACTGGCCATGACCGTCTAACTCTCCCTGAGAATAAAACGCATGCTTTTCGCCTGTGCTTGTTGGTGAAAGTCGTGTAACAGATTTGCAGCCTGACCCGTCACACAGAATTGCGGTTACCGACACAAGACGAAGCAGCGCCGACCCTCATTCACATATGTCATCAGCAGACTTCAAACAAGTGGCTAACGAGTCGTTGAATGCGATTTCTGAGACATATCTGAAAGCATCAGGTTATTAAGAACAATACACTGCAAGCGAAGCTCTTCACAATTAAAGCTGAACGCACAACTGCATTAATTAATATCATCATTAAAATAACTCATCAAACTGCGACAACCGTCGACAAGAATTACAATAGACCAGGGACGGGGAACCTGTTTACTATCACGGGCCGCATAAATGGTGGATTTTCGCTGGCGGGCCGCAATAAACCAACTGATTTTATCCAAAAATTCAACCTCTATCCAACTATGAAGGATAGGGGCTTCACTTGACATACCATCTAAGACTGAAGTAACTGCTTGTCATGGAGATTCGTTTTGATGCGATTTTGTACTCTAAATCTGGTAACGAAAATTCTGATGCAGGCCATACCACATATTCACGCGGGCCGCAGGTTCCCAACCCCTGCAACAGAGTGTGATTAACTAAATACGCACCAAAACGATGTGAACCCCACAGATCCTTCCAACAGATTTAGGTTCTTTTTCAGAAATACTCGTGTTTCCGACTGCAAGAGTTTTGCGTTATGCTTCTTGTCGAAAAGGTTCTAATAAACAGAGTGTGCACACACAATGCAACCGCACGAAGAGTTGCGTCATACTTTTCTGACCCGAAATTTCCACATCGCAGGATTTCTGCGGCCCATGTACAATCAGTTCGTGTTTGACAGTGGTAATAACTGATTAGTAAATAGTAACTGCCCCCTGTGGTGGGGGTCCTGCGTCTGCTAAAGTATCAGGCATCAGCAATTGCAATAAGCATTGGTTCTAACCAACTTCTTCTAATGCCTTTTTGCTGTAATTTTTGAAACTTCAGAATGATAAACACTGCGCATGCGCGCACGCAAACGGTAGCGACAAAATTTACAAATGTCTATTTGGAAACACGCGTGCTAGGTACAAGACGTGGACTTCAAGCCTCACGAATTCAAGGAATTTTTCTCTTTCTTTGCCAATAATGGCAAACAGTAATGAATGCGGAACTTGGGAGTAAACTACAACAAGATTGGTGTTAGAACAGCACAAAAATTTGCAAGTCTTGCAAACCCGTTATTAGAAACAATGCAAAAAATAATGATTTAAAAGAAACCTAACGCTTCTTCCTTCACTCGTTAAATCTTCCTAATGACAAAAAACAGTTGTTTTCGAAAGATCCAACATGAGTTTTGTTGAAATCCTTGATTTGTGTCTTAATGTTTCCATAGTTTTTGTTGGATTTTTGCATTTCTACGACGGCAACTAAGGTTTGGTTTCTCCATGCACCTGATGATGTGGGTTATGAAACAGGGGAATTACCTTTTCAAACTGAGAGATTACTTTTATTTCGCCGGGCGCATGATACTAATTACTGACACTGATCCCAGGTGGATCAGCTGTGGGATTTGATGTACGCTTCAAGTTCAGCCCGAACCCATACTTTCGCAACAATGTCTTGACGAAACGTTACGTGATCGATCTCGAACCCGACGGATCGGATTACGTTCTGGTCCAGNTGAACCATAACGAAATGGAAAATATGCTCAGTTGCTGGGATGCTGATATAGAAGGTTAGTGCGGAAAAAATCGTTAAANAGTTTTTGTTTGCCGTTGTCATGTTGACGCCAAAAGTGGCCTCATTCCGTTTTTCATCAAATGCTTTTTGCACCTTTTGTTTCAACAATAAATTCAATGTGATGATCAATTATCAAAACATTGTCATAGTTCAGCTTGTGTACACTCATGCAGGTATTGTTGCTGCAGCAACTTCAAAATTTGCCTTTTTCAGCTTCCGATCCGAGCGAAGGGGAACCTTTGTGCAAAAGAGTGAAACTGAGCGGACCCCCCACGTCAGAGAAACTCCTACAATACGGGGGACCACAAGTGATCGCCATCCGGGGGTGCAAGATCGAGTGGTTCAACGAAAACTCCCCTGGTACGTTTTTTGTGCTGGAAATTAAAAAAATGTTTTCGTTTGCACACCGTCTGCTGAATGAACGATGCCTGGGCAAGTGCCTTGGGTATAAAGATATATACTTCGTGCTGCGTTTAAGCTCAAGAGATGCTTCTCTTTTCACGATGAAGAAGGTCGACTCGATTTTATTTGTGAATGCTGTACAAAATGAAAATGAAAGATTTCGAGCTGTGTAAATTGAAAGCATCAAAGAGAAAAGCAGCATCTTTTTATTTCAATAGGTGATGGAATATAATTGGATTGAACTGCTGAAATCAATTACTGTTTGTAGCAATCGCTTTATTTGCAAAAATTTTGGGAAAGATCTTAGCCATATATAACTGGTGTCAAGCCTAAAATTCATGGGAGGTTTTACAACATCAACAAAATAAAGCGATTCGGTCCTAAAAAATTGTGAAAGCTAAACAATATAAGGCTTCAATTTCTACTTAGCAGGTCTTTTTATACCTAGAAGAGCATAGGTAATCACCACTACGCTCGATGCAAATGAAAATTATTTTGTTTTAGCCGACTTTTTATCGTTCGAGAAAAACATGTACTTAGATGTTAGAGCCCCATATTCATTGTTATAATGCATAACCTAAGAAAATTGATTTGAAAACGAAATGCTCCCAGAGCCAAAACGCTTTCAGTGCTTCAAGCGCTTGAATTGCAGGTAATCCTTGTCGTGAGTTGATTCCTCAAAATTCGAAGTTTTCCTTGGAAAAATCGTTTTTTCAGTACTTTGAAAATTTTTGGGACAAAGGTGAAGCTGTCAGCAACTCACACGTCCAACGGTACGTTTTTTTACTAATATCTGAAACAGTAAGAAATAAATTTCTTTTTCAATTATAATTTTGCTATAGTTTCTCTCTCCTGTTGTTGCAAGTTCCAAAACTGCCTTCTAAACTGTTTCATGCAAATGCGGCCGCAGTTGTTGCTTTCGCTATATTCATTACTTTGTTTTGCTTGCAGTAAAACAAGGAAAGCATATTTTGTTTAATTGTAAGATACGAAGAATTAAGCAACGTCTGTATTTGTCGTGACGTATACGAAGAATTTGTCGTGACGTAGCGAACAGTCAATGAACACCGCGAAACGTGTATTGTATCAAATGCAAGCAGACTTTTCGTAGTGGGCGCTGTCAGCGTAATCGTTATGTAATGTTCTTTTGATCCGTAGCGATTACGAAATCGGTACCTACATCCGGGACAAATTGGTGCCAAGAGCGTACGCTTTCTATAGGTCCAGCAACACAACTTCTGGTAAGTAATTTTAAACACGTATCTATCTATTCTGCAAATTTTTTCTGATTATTAAAATTATCTGTAATTGCTGGAGTCGTTTTTAGTACAAAATCGCCACGAAACGCCAGTGAGTTGCTTCTGGGAATACTTTATTCATTCTTACAGGTATCATTCAAGCAATTGCGAACTTGAATACGAACAACGCCATTGATTGGTTGACAACGTAGTACTGTGCATGCTTTTTGCTGAATCAGCCAAAATTTATAATCTCAAACATTTGGTCAAATGCCATCAACACAACGTAGCTTATTGCCAATACTCTATGCACAGTCTTGTTGAAGGATCAAATCTTGCCAAAAATTTTGCTTGAACTAAGTTGACACAACTTAAAGCAAACGTTATTGTTTGAGTTCACACAAAAGATTTGCTCCTTTCCTCTAAGTTTTGGCCCCAAATCTACTCCCGCTTGTCAACTAATCTGAATGCAACATCACGGATTTCGCAAACCCGATTCAGTTTATCAATTTCCCGCCCTCGTTTCACGAGTTTTCATTTTACGATTTGCAGAATACGTACTCTCCGCAAAGCGCCAGCGTTCGAGCGAGATCTACAAAAGGAAGAACGCGATGGAAACTGAGCCCTCGGAGCAGTCGGACTGCGAGCTGAGAGCGAAGCACGCGACCATCGAAGCGGAACGCGTAAAGTTCGACGAAGAGCGCGACGAAAAAGCGCGCGACGACGCCGTCACGGAGCCGAGCTGCAACTTTCCGGTGATGACGTCCCTGTCCAGTCAGCAGGACGGCACATACGACATCGTGGACGAGTCGTCGTGCGTGAACCTGGACGTCAACGACAGGGGCGCCGCCGGTCGCAAACCGGGAGCGAACCTGTCGTCCATGAAAACGGGCACCTTCGCGCGAACGTGCAGCTCGCAGCAGGTGCGTTCTGCGCCGCAGCGCGCTGGTGCCGATCGCACCAAAGTCGCCTTGGACCACAGCAACGCTCAACACGAGACGCAAGATGTCGACCCCGCTGGCTACGGCAGCGTGTTCGAAAAAGCGTTCTTCGAAAACTGCAACAGCTACGACGACATCGACGAGGTCGACCAGCCTATATGCGCTTACAAGTCAATGCAAGACAGGCGCAAGGAATTCCGCCGCGACTGCGCGCAACGTTACGGTTACGATGACGTCGACGAGGCGGTCATTCTCCCCCCTAACTACGACGAGGTGGATGACAGGGTCTCAATCCCACCGAAAGGAGTAGTTATGTTCAGCAATCAAGACCAGCAGGCAAGGAAACCGGCGTACTGCCCCGCGACAGGGGTGTTTCCCCAGCAGTCTCCCCCTCACTGTCAAGCCACGACCAGTTATTGTCCTGAAAACTCCCCTTTTTGTCCGGACAGCACGACTTCTGTTCAGAAAGTCCCTCCGATGCAGATGGATCCTTACGAGTCCGTGTCGCAATCGCGACAAAAGATGTTCGAGTGTGTCAGAAAAGTGAACGACATCATGCTCGAGAAGAAGAACGAGTTGGAGAGGCAGCAAATGCTGCTGGATGAGCAAAGGCAGTTGGCTGCTCGACGACAGTTTTCATCCAGTGGAATGAGCGGTACCTTGTTTTATTCCAATTTAAGTAAACTACGGTTTGTCGTTAACATCATAGGAAGTTTGCGCTCAGGGGTCTGCTTCAGCAAAACACAACCAAGACAAGGAAAACTTTGTAAGAAAAATAGGTGGCAAAAAAGCAAAAGTGGAAAAATTTTTAGAGATTTTCAAACCATCTTAATTAAAAAGAGGTCTCTACAACCATCCTGGTGCTTAATTTCGTTACTTCCTTCTCTTTGGTTTGGAGTTGTTGCAGTTAAACAATCCAGTTTTGAAGCAATGCACCATTGAGGGAAAAAGGTGGAGTGACTGTATGTGTTAGCAGATTGGTGATTGCAAATTTGCTGGAAGTTGCAAGCATGTCGAGTTCATTCTTTTTCTCACCTGCATTTTCTCTGGAAAGGGTCACGGGGGCAGCAGCCCTAGGAAGACTCGAAATACCTCACGGTCAACAGCAATCTCGGATAGTTCTTTTGGTTCTATACCAGCATCTATAGTCTCTAAGTACAAAGGCAACTCAAATTAATTTTTAAAACGCAGTGCTTAACGTCAGGAAAGTAAGATCGAAACTACAAGGCATTCCGCAGCTCCAGAGGGTTTGAAGAGCTCCCTAGCTCAATGTGCCGCCAAGTTATGGCTGGACAAAGACTTGGCCAATATAGACTTTTTGCGGGACTTGAAGGGCTAATGAAAAACTATCCAAGAACAACGAGGCATCAAGCACGAAATATTGATATCGCTGTTTTGGAAATATTTTTATGACACTTAATTGTCCGTGCTTAATTCAACGAAACTAAAATCAGGTGTCATTGAAGTTTCACCAGTGCTTTCGTTAATTCCTTTCTTAACCCGCATATCATTGGCCGATGCGGACTGTAATAGCATTTATGGAAATTTGCAAAGAGACTTGTTAGAAAGTGCAGTCCCCTTGTGAAAAAATAAGGCTGATCGACGACTCAGCGCAACGCTAATCAACCTTTTGAGTTTTTCGTCAATTTTTTCTTTCGAAGAATACGAGGGCGGGATGAACGATGAGGCTCGTTGCAAGATGGCGACTGAACCAGCGCGACGGAACAAGCGTGGGCGAGAGGAGCTGGTGGAGAGTGAACTTTATGAAACCGACCATCGCTTTTCGAACAATGGCAATAATGCTGACGACGAGCTGCTTGAGCGTGAACTGCGGTGGGTGGCGAGGTTGTCGTTGCTACGTTTGTGCGATACTCCAACAACGCAGATCAGAATGAGCTGAATAACGCAGGATTTCGTTGCGGAATGAGCGAGTGCGCAGTAACGGCTTGAATTTTAAACGAACTTGAAAGAGTCACGACCAACTGTAAACCTTTCAAACTGATTGAAAGGATGATTGGCCGCAAAGTCTAATCTTCGCTTGGAGATTGTTCCGCAGCGTCACTCCTATACACTCCATCAAAAACCTGCTAGAATACAAACTCTCTAGGTCACGCCAAGGCAAAATTTTAAATCGAGAGCTGAAACTCGGGACTAGCCTTGGTCAAATGTGCTTAATGTTCAGTACGAGTCGTTGCAGATGTTTGGTGTCTAGAGTTCTTTGCAAAATTGTGTGAAACCTTTGCAACGCAGCCACATGTTTCATGCCATCTCAAAATTCTTGCAGGTGTTTAGTATAAGGAAGCTCTGCCATCTTCTGGTGAGCTTCTTGTCCAGAGTTATTTCTACTAACTACATTCTGTTTGAACAGTAGAAACATTTCTGCTTTGAAGTTAAAACAAGAAATTAAAATATTTCGGCAACGCTTTTGAGTTTAGAAACTCTACACCTGTCAAGAATGTAATTACACACACGAAAATTCTCATTTATACGCTAAACCATATTTAACCGTATACGTTAAAAAATAAAGTGTTTTTTCACGCAGTTTCATGGGCAACGCTATTTTTTTGTTTGTTAATTTTGGTGACGGCAATTGGCGGCAGGCCGAAGCCTGAATTGTGCTTCTTCCCGGGGCAGTTGAAGTGAACGTTCTTGCCCAAGGAGCGCTACGGCAATTCACTCAGTGGCCGTGGATCGAACAACCAACCTTCCAACTGGGAGACAGACTGAGCTAATGCCGCCCCCTATTGAAAGCGAACACGCCCGTAGGTCTGGCTAAAACTAAATGATTACGGTATTTTCATTAAAAAAAACGGTTACGCAATTACTGCTTTGTCTTTTTTCGCAGGTCCGAAACAACTGGCCCGAGTGTCAACAGGGCTTTCCAAAGAATAAAATACGACATGAGAACTGGAGCAAGATTTCGAGATCGGTATTTGATTTTGATTGAAATGATGTGCGCAGTTCTGTGTTTCCACACCGGCTGCACATTTTGATTCCGGACGACCTCGTTGATCAGTCAAACTATCCTTAGCTGTGCATTGCAAACTCTTGTTATAATTGACATGTAGATAAAAACACGGTTTATTAAGCTCCATTTAGCCTTTGTTTGCACCCTGACTATAAAACGCATATCCTGGATGTTCCCGCCTACGTGGCCTTGTCAAATTTCGTTTCTCAAAGTCAGACCTGGTCCAAAACAGGTGTGAAAATGCACACAAGGTTCTTTTAAAGTAGTTCATCCGCCGCTTGGACCTCGTTTTTTTTCTTTCGCAACAGGTTCGACGACCCGGCAATATCACCTAGCGGAAGCCTGCAGGAAAGCAGCGACCTGTGTCAGCCACGCGTGACCTCTGGAGAGCCTCGGAACCGGTCGCGAATCCAATATCGCCCGGCGCATTCAAACACAAGCGAGGGAGACTTAGATAGGAGCAGCGATGCTGCGAGCTCGTCGGACAGTTGCACTGCCATGGCAGGTAAAGAGCTTTAGGTATAGGTTTCCTCAGACTACTTCGATTTTGGCGATTGTCTTTGTAGAAATAAGACGGCATTTGAATATTGTGCTTTTTATGATCTAACCAGTTTTAATCCAGAGCTCTTCGAACATGTTGCAATTTTCTAAGCTGCGTCGTCTTTTATTCTTGCAGCCACTGACTGGCAAGTTTTACTTGCAACACAAACGTTAAACCTACTCTCCTCGCGTCAGTCAGCTAATCACTGATATTGTCGTTTCACAGCAGGGTAGTTGGGAACAAATTCCTATCTAAACAACTATCACACTCAAGTTTTAACTCAAAAGATGACTAGGAGGGAATTCAAGCGCCTTGAAGCACCATTTGAGTGTCATGAAGTGTTTCTTCGAAACAATGCAAAAGAAATCAAATTTTATGGCTGTTGGTATCAAAACAGACTTTGCTTTGAGAAAAATCGAGCATGTAAAATCGCCAAGTAAGCAACCTATAGGTCCTTTGCTATCATTTGCATGGTCAAGAACATGATTAATTCGCTATTGGTATGTTGGCCAAACTAGCAACAACTGTTCCAAGAGATGGTCTGCGCACTGCAGTAATTGGAGCAAACAGGATTGTAAAACTGGCAATAACCAAATGGCCTTGTCACGGCACTGTTCAAAGAGCCATGGCCCAGCCAACAAACCACCTATACACAAAGCATACACCGTTACTTTTGGCGAACAGCCAAGTTTTCACTCTCTGAATATCTGTGAAAATAAATGGTATCACCAACTTGACGCGCGAATTAAAATTCAGAACATGATCCTCCCCCATGTGAAATAATTCTTGCTACTGTTTTGCGTTCTTTGACACTATCCGACCTTCCCCAACGCCCAGTGTGCCGGCTTAACTTTCATCACAGCGTGTTTGCTCCCATAGCAACGTTTAAAGGCGAACTCATCGCAGGTTTTGAATGCGTCCCCTAGAGACTTGCTGCCATCGCATCGTTTGTTAAACCCAGGAATCTTCCTGCGTTCTTAGTCATTTGACAACCAGTCAGATTAATAGGTCGGAGGTATTTTTGACCACTGGCGTCAACCAGTTAGTTCCGAAGTTTTAGAGTAAACGTGTTTTTTAATTTTGTAAGTCACAGTTTCTTTTTGTCGCCACTTGATGCTGATACTGGTTGGGTTCGTGACGTCAGTCGGTTAGTTAAAATATCCTGATTTCTGAGCTTGTGTTATGATTTACTCATTTTAGTCTCGAGTTCGTTTGCTTTCTCTGCCCTTGGCTTAGCCTTCAAACTTTCCACCAGTAAGGTTTGCCTGCAATTTTCAGGACTGAGTATGTGTAATTTTACGTGAAATCGATGTCCTATTAAAAACTTGCTGATCGATTCCTTCCTTACACCCATTGTGGAGAGTACGAATTTGCTATTAATTAATTGGACAAAAGAGAAGAACTTTCCAAATTCCGTATAGGTTGATACAACTTATACGGATTCCGTATAGGTTTTCCAAATTCCGTATAGGTTGTTTCCAAATTCCGTATAGGGTGGTACAAGAGCCTGCCTGACTTGGTTTAGTATGTACAACTTCCGAATTCCGTTTGCTGTATTATTATATATAGTGTTTGTGGTTCATTTATCCACCGCCTGAAAAGGACACGGCATTGTTCACTGCGCCTTGTTTGAGTGGAGCGCTCACTGCTTTTCTTTTTCTGTCACGCGCAGCAACTGAAACAATAACCGAACATCGCGCAACGATGACATGTATGTGAACATAAGTGAAGTGCTTGCAACTTAAGATAAAATTGAAAAGTAAACAAGCTTTAAGTAATAGATGCCAAAAGAGGGGTAAGACGTATGTCTTTGGCGCGACATGCGTCAGCTAGGTAAGAATGTTGAATAGGCTGGTAATGAAGTCTGCGCTCGGCAGGGGCGAAGCCTCTTAATCTTATGCTATATTTTGGAAGATGTCATTTTTTACCAGTTATTAACCTGCACATGCAAGCGTAACCATCCAACGATGTTTATTGAAGCTCAGCCTGAACGACGACCGGAAGAGTCGGAAGTTCGGCTGTTTGAACGCTCACAAACTGAAACTGCGCTCATAACCTACTTTGCAAATACCCATTCCCAGAGTTTCTTCAGCATTTTCTATGCTTGGGCGCGTTCGTTACAACGTTAGTGTTAAGCAAATGTATCAAAAATTTGGATATATATTCTGAACTCCTTTCTTCAATCGCATCCCTGAACGCTGATATTGGATCTAACCACTGCAGGTCTTGCTCAAGTGTAAAAGATACAACGTCGAGGATGAAAAAAAATATGTCTTTTAGATAATACCAAAAAAGGCTAATAAAGTATTGAGCAGATTACATTCAGAATCTAGAAAAATGTGTGGCTTTCAACTTGTTCTTGGGTAGTTGAGTGAAGTGTCTAGTTTCAGGTCGGTTATATGTTTCAAATCAGTCAAAAACAGAAGCACAATATCATTTTATTTATGGGCAAACGACGTCGTTTCGATGGCGACCAGGCAACTTCAGAGTTATCTCTCCACGATACAATTTTTCAAAGCATCCTGAAAACCCCAGCTTTTGACAAAACCATGGCAATTTAATTGAATGTAGATGTCATAACGTTGGTAAAAAAGTGATGGCACAATTCGCCACAGATGTACATTTACTGCATCGTCCGGTTGGGCTCCTCGGTCGTAAGCAAGTTGTGTGAAAAGTTTATTTATGGTCACTTTGTTTACGTTATTCCAGAAGAGGGAGTGTTCAACATGCTTACTCCCGAGACATCTGAAAGCGACATGGACTCGCGAAACTTAATCGACGAGTATCGCTGGCAACAAGACAAGCATCTGTGCTACCCGTGCACTATTGGCCAATGTAAGTGTCTTGCTGGACCGAGTTGTCCCTGCCCGTAGTTGGCCTCAGTTTAACAGGCTTCACAATAAGATTGTGACATGAAGTTCTACTACGATGGACTTAAAAACTTAAAGCTCGTCCCTAAAATATTATGGTGTTAAAGCACAAATTTTGATTTCTGCCCTGCTGCAAACCTGCTTCAAAGTGAGAAGTGCTGTTAAAAGCTTAGAAACTTAGCGCGAAGCTCAAAAAGAACCGAGGACTTCGGTGTTAAGGCAAAATTATGCGTGTGTGGTGTGATCTTGCGCACAGTGAGAAGAAATAAGGATCTGAAGGAATGGACTCCCTGGACCAACAAATACCAAGTTTGGGAGAGAACCAGTCACTTACTGGGTGAAACACGGCTAAGTGGTTGTTTAGTCTGTTAATTCCCGAATAGGGTGT
>JGI24159J19872_10002763_pt1 | contig 21265 bp, 13 predicted proteins | sample Ectturendosymbi4_FD_19872 | JGI IMG/M metagenome (IMG submission 19872) | reverse complement strand
AGGGATATATAAGCTGCTCTGTGACCCAAGGATCTTCGTACCCCTTGATGTTCAATCTCGTACCCCTTGGGGGTACGAGTACCCCCGGTTGGGAACCCCTGCCTTAGATGGTAGTTTCCCGGGTGGCGATCGTCCTAGGTGGCAATTGTCTTTGGTGACAGTTATCAGGGCGGCAGTTGTGTCATGGGTAGCAGTTGTCCTGAGTTACAGTTGCCCTGGATAGCAGTTGTCCTAGGTGGCAGTAGTCCGGGTAGCAGTTCTCCTAGGTGGCAGTTTTCCGTGTGGCAGTTTTCCAAGGTGGCTGCTGTCCGGGTGGCAGTTATCCGGTGGCAGTTGTCCGGGTGGAGCTTGTCCAGGTGGCTGTAGTCCTAGAACCAATGTTGCGGTGGCTTTCATGTCGACTGATTTATAAAATGCATTGGCGAGGGGGAGGCTGCGAAAGACCAGGGGCCATTATAGGCTGCAGATATGCCTAGGTCGAAGCTAATTATAGTGTGAAATGAACGGTTTACAGCAGCAAGTAAAAGTCTGTTGCTATAAGTATAAGGTTTAAAATGCGCAATGCGACTATATATGGTTTATGGAAGCAAAATGCGTTGCAGGCAAGGTCAACGGTCCAGAAGAAGAATGGTTTAATGTTGCCACACAAAGCGTTTGCTGTTTTGACATATTTTGGAAAAATATTTTAATATGCTTTATTCGTGAAAGTTAAAGAGGAAATGCGTCGACAGTTAGGGACTAGTCCAGCGCTGCAATGGTGTCACAGCATTTAAACAGGTGGAAAACAAGGCGTCCAACAATTTATTTGGGTAATGCCTTTTCAGTCAATCTGATGAATTACGCATGGAAACGGAAATTCGTTTACTGCTCGGTTGACCCATTACCCGCAGTGCGATTGGAAACTAAAAGCATCCACTTACCAGTGGTGTAGTGCTGCCCCAGCGTGCCGGAGCTCCGCTCCACCACCTCTACCAGTGAATGATGTGTCGTTGCTTGCAAATATAAACGAAAAACGGGAAGTCTTTGCATGTGCGTGGCAGCTCGCTGCTGCTGCCGGAACCTATGAGATTGAGCTCCGGCACCTATATAAAATTGCCACCACACCTTTGCCCCCCACTATGTACAAGAGTTTAATGCGACACATTTTAGTAAACGCAACAAAACCAAACTGAGTAAGATATAACAGCGATAACTCATGATTCGACGATTTTCGTAATAACAGGTTCAAATAATCACATCAGTGGACCTGGTTAATACACACCAGCAAAAACAATACCAAAAATATTTCTAGTATCCGAGTAACACATTTCTTATATTTCACTGTAGTAAGTGTCAAACAAGGTTTATTTTTTATTTCTAATGGAATTTTTCCCCAGATTTCTATTGCAATGTACTTCAACCCCGTGGGTTTGAGCGCACTTTTGGTAAAAACAAATTGTCGAGTTTTTAATTTGTCTCGTATTGTACGGATGAACATCTGTAATGAGCTTAAAATAATTGCTAAATGTAGCCGGTAGCTGAGAGTTATTGTATTTGTACATGGAATTTGCTCACTTCAAGAGTGTAAATATCTTTTATTTGTAGAATTGTCTGCTTTTTATAATTGTTAGTAATTTTACGAGTCACAAGTTCATATGCATTCAACTACCTCGTGGCGCGATTTGAAACAGTCGATATTGGCTGCCTGTAGATGACATGTAGTTGCTTTTCCTTAGGCAATAATTCCATACTGTACTTGTAAATTTATCAAGCTGCGATACTACATACCTAATGCTTGTTTAATAAACATAATTTTAAGCATTATACCAACACACATGGATGAAATAGAGCACAACCGTCTAAAATTCTCTTTCCATGTAAGATTTTCATATGCAGTTACACCAAGATGCTTGTAATTCAAAGTTCTTTCACTACCAATACCGTTTGAGCCTACATTTATTTCAAAGACATCTGTGCTTACATATTCGTGTGATTAAGACATATTTTGCTTGTTTACAGCTAGCCAACCAATTACCTTTGCCATTTCACTATGAACCGAGTTTTGTAGTTTTTTTCAGATTATTGTCACTCTGAACTAAAACCGTATCAGGAAAAAAGTGTGGTTTTCATAGGATTCGAATGGAGTAAGTCATTTATAAATAACAAAAAGAACAATGGGCCTAAAATCAAGCCTTGGTGTACCTCGATTGCACGATGACCGTTAACGCAGGCTGTTAACCGCGTTATAATTGCTCTGGGGTTTTGGCTTGCAAGAAATGCTGCAATCACTGACAACATACAATCATCGAGCACGTCTTTATTCATTTAATTGGTCGTGAATATATCTAGTTGAACATTGTTCTTCACATGAAAATGATTTTGAAACTGCTTTACGATAATCACCTAAACACGAAATTGTTTTCATTGCGTCGAAATTGCCGCAACCTACGAAGCACCGAACCTTTCCTTTTGGGAATTTTACCTCAATGGGTACAAGACTGCCCAAAATTATTTACTGTATAATATAAGCAGTATAAGACACATCTCAAAAATTCTTCAAAAGCTTAGATTGGTCCTTCAGAATCGATTTCTACCTTGGCATTTACGTTTGAGCTGCAAATTTATGTGTAATTCCTAGCTGCCACTCTTTGAAAGCGTATTGAATTGTTCTCCGAAGTCACTTTCAAGTCTCGTCCCGGAAACAAATATTCTACTGTTTTAGTCAATTCTGCCAGGTGAAGCGTGGATACCTACGACATTCTACCCGGTAGAAAAATAAGCTGAAAGTGATAACTGTCTACCCTATTTCTTAACCAACCACAAAGTTCTTGGAAAATTGGTTTAAAATACAGCGTACTTAAACAACTTCATATCCGAAAACGCTAGTTAACTGACAGAGTAATGCCTGATCATGAGAAAAACTGTTAAAAACGCTAAATATTACATTTTTGATCTCTTCTCTCTGTTCTTTTCATGAATTCTTGTCGTGGTGGCATTCCTGAAGTAAACGACACAAACCGGTTTCCTGGGTGGTTTTTCGCTTTTTCAATAGTTTAACCTACGCGCTGTTTCACTAATAGAAGCACATAAAAATTCTGTCATTGCAACCAATATTTCAGGACACCCTGATGTTTTTCCCAATTAAACACAAATTCCTAGCTATAAAGTTTTATTTTGATACATCTTATGTTTATCACAAAGATCTTATTCACTGCAAGCATGTGCTTACAAGCTTGTGATCAAATTTAAAGCTTAGCATTACAATTATAATCGACAAATCTCTGATGTACATTTTTAACAAATTGTGCAATTTCGTGCGCTATGCATTTGCGGCAACAGAGTTTTGGGCTTTTTTTCTGTAACGCTGAAAATTTCATGAAGAAAGCTGCCTCCTGCGCAATTTTGAACAAAATTAGCAGCGTTCCTTGATTACATACGTACACTTCAGATTGATGATACATACAAGCACTTAATTGTAAATATTTATGATTTCTTCCAATGTCACAGAACTTTTGTTAACAGAAGTTTCTCTGATCATGATAACGGCCAAATATATATGGTTATAATAAGCAGTTAATGCTTGTAATTTCTAGCTACATCCTTAGCCATTCTGAAACAACTACAAATATAATTACACACAGAACAAATTGTTTACATTAACCGCAAGAAAAACACTTGAATAAACGTTTCTCAATTTCAGTGTAGATGTGGTCAAAAACCAGTCACGTTAGCAATTTCATCACACCTACTGTATTATATTTAGCTGAAACGCCTTGGGGGCTTGAAACCAAAGAAAGGTTGAAAGGTCTGTTGTTACACAAAGGAGAAACCTTCTCATATGGTCGTTTGGGGTGATTATTAATTTGTAGATATTTCACGCAATTGCTGACAAAGACGGTGTACATGACTAGCAGCTACTTATTTTGTAGAGTAAAGATGAAAGAACGCAATAGTTACGTATGAACATATCCTTGTTAAAATACTTGCCTTTTGGATTTAATCGTCGAATCTAAGTTTTCCGTAACCAAGTATTTCAAAAAGGGAGTAATATCTTGATGTTCATCTACTGGATTTCTAACAGTATACGTCAACATCAACTGTAAAAGCAGTTGTTTATTTCTGACTTGTTTGGCAACTCTTCAAGCATGGCCCCGCTACAGATATTTAGTTCAAATTTAGTTTAAATATGAGTGGATTTAGACAGTCTATTTGTTTGAGGTGCTTTCTGCCGTCAACAAAATTGAATTTTCCTGTAGCTAAACATTTTAACTATTTTCCTTTGCCAGTTAACGTCCAGCCGATTTTATGAGACTAAGTAACGTTTGCATAGTGAGAGGTTTAATTCTTCTGCATATCTCAGCCACTTTTGTTTTAATCTTTTACCCTCTGATGATAGGTATTTACATAATAAAGTTTCAGGACGTGATGTTTCTTTTCCACCTACTTCGACACAATCTTTCTCATTATCCGTCGCACATGGCCCAAATGGATGGTTCAACAACTTTGCTCTCTCTTTTACCGGAAGGTTTTGTGGGGTTACAGCACTATTTTTGTAAATTTAATTACCTCTAGCCAAGTTTTAAAAACTGAATGTACGACAAAGATTGATCTCTAGATGATTAGTTTCGTAACGTGAAGCATATTTCAAAACTGATATTTAGGCTTAATCGCACGTTACAAGTGGAACGTCGGGCTCTATTTCATTTGTGAATATAGCCTGGGGCTTTTCTGCAGGGAATATCTGCTTTTCATTCTTGATTCGTTTTCACTTTAGCAGCAAGATATGCTGAGGTGGAGGCAGCAACAATTCTATTAGTGTACGGCTGATCATTTTATACAGTAGTTTACAGTAGTTTTGTCCAAATTCAGGCAACGTAAATCATCTAGTAACATTGTTTTATTCCAGCTGAATGCAGATTTGTAAGCACACGTAGAGTTTTCGCATATAGTTATTCTATCTTTTGACATTTTACATCGATGAGAATGCCGCTTGCACTGCAAAAGCCATTTTACATTTCATTTATGGGTTTTATTGCTGCTCTGCTTAACTTCATGGTCACTGAAATATCTGGTAAGTTAAGTAAGATTAATGTTACGCTAATCATCAGTGTTAGCAATAATTCCTCATCATGAGTAAGCGCAGGAACTTGGTTTAAAGTTGGGATAACAGAGATGCTTTTCCATTTGCCAAGTATCGTAAAGGAGAGGAACATTCACTCAAATAGTACATTAGTAAATGCTTGCTGTATGCATCTGAAACGCGCGGATTTGTGTTACTTGTAGAACCTTCGGCAAACATGGTTATGCTAAATTAGCACTGATAGAAACGTCATGAACTTTATCTTAGTGTGTAGTTACACAACCTGCTCTATTGGAAATATCACATCAATTAAACATGAAATTTGAATTGGCACAAGCTTCCGGCAGCAATCTTTTGTATATCATTAGTGACGTCACGAATGTGTTTGGCATCAGGGTTCAGAGTCGGTTAGTATTTTATGTCCAAAATATGATCGAAAACTTCAGAAATGCTGAAGAAAATTTCCATAAACCAGGAAAAAATTGTATTTGTGACTACTTTCGGTTGTTCGTGACCCGGACCCATAGTTCCGTGATATGTTTCATTTTTTAACAATTTAAATGGGAATATTAGCGTCTTCCAGGCCGTTGTAACGTAAACTCTTATGCCTGCCAAGTAACGCGCTGCACATGATGGAATGTGTAAGAACAGCGAGCAGCTTTTCTCCAAAGATGAAAGAAGTTAAACCATAACAATCGTGTTTTACGTTTTTTAAGGACATGTTAGAGTAACGATTTGACAAACCAATTATTTTAAACTTCCTTGGACAGATTACACAAAAATCAAAACTGGGCCAGTAGTAACTGCTACTATTTTATTGATTTTCTGTTGATAAACAAAGCAAAAATAAAGAAAAGATTTGCAGGAAAGATTTTTACTTTTATTTTGTCAAGGCGATGCGTCACAAGGTTTCAACGCATAATTTCGATTGTGGCTAATAAACGTCATGATATTGCCAAGCTGTGAAACTTCAAGTCAACAACTTGTCTGTAGTTCCAATGTATTTCAACATCAACATCCAAGTAATAATGCGATGAACGTTGAAATTCCAGAGAATGGTGTGCTTTGTCCTTATTGCACCTGTCCAAAATAAAGCTAATTTTGCTTCTTGAGTAGCTCACAAAGCTTCTCTTTTCATGTTAGCTTTGCAATGCGAAGATGCGACCTGCTCCGATGACGACGATTACTGCTGCAATAGCAACTTGCAATCACAGCCGGCTTGCTGCTCTTCTAAAGTCATTTATCTATGGTAAGATGAAAGTATAGCGTTTTGCGGGGGAAGGATTGATCGACGCTTATTGCTAATTGCAGGCAACCCAGAGATGAACTATGTTCTAGTAGTGAGTCTTAAGGCGGAAACCATGACGTCTCGTAGATACTGAATAAAATCACAGTATACATTTTTGGATATTTGGTTCTCAGCAATTAACTACTTCATTTCTGCATCTTTTATTAACTTTTTTCCATTTAATACACTAACAAGCTCTTGCTATACCACAATTCAAGAATTTGTTTCATCTTTAGATATGTTTTAGTTCATGCGTTTCAATTTGTAATCAGCATTTGCCTCTAAACCTGCAGATATTTCGTATGACTTCCCGATTCTTAGTGATAACTTCGCAATTCCTCTTATCGCTTAACAGTGTTTTTGGTAGTCCACAATGATTGAAATAGGTGTCTGCATGATTGAATAAAAAGCTTCGTGGTTACAGGTTATTGCACTAAAGATTTCTATCCAAATTCCAAAAAATCTAATTACCGTCGGAAAATGACAGTGCTGAAGTGGAAAAGTTAAGCGTTGATATGAAACATGAAAACTTCCCACTGAAAAAAGTCTAGTTAAAAGAAAAATACTGTTTGAAGGTCAATGAAAGGTCTTGGGATTGGTGTGCTTCTTGTGTTTGGATCCGTGTTCATTTGCTTGATTCGTCGGTGCTGGACACAAATACATCGAAAAACGGGTGAGTTGTACATTGCAAAGTTATCACATGACAATATTAGGCAAAAATTCTTATAATTTGAAAGCAAAGGCGAAAGGATTTTTGATGTTGCAGAGAAGATATTGAGAAAAAAGGGAATCTAAAACCACCAGTCATCTACTCTGCAAACGCTACCTATGATTCTAGTTCAACTTTAGGGGAGAAAAAAATATTTGAATTTTTTTGAAACAATACAGCGTTGCCTTAAAATCTGTATCAAACCACTTTTTTTAATTCGATTTTGGTGGGTCAATTGGCCGAAGGTCCAAGCTTAAAATATTTCCAGGGATACTGGGATGAACGCTCTTGTCCAAGGAGCGCTGCGGTGATTCACTCAGTGGCCTTAGATCGAACACCCAACTTTCCAACTGAGAGGGGGACACTTTACCACTGAGCTACCACCACCCCAGTTTTTCAAAAATTTTTCGTATTTTTATGGGCTGAAAACGGTAGTAAAGTGTTTAAAAGTTACAAAAGTGAAAAATTTCTCACAGGTTTTATCAGTGTTTGATAAATGTATTTGCAGTTAAACAACTTAACATCAGCCGCTCTAATACATAAAAACTGTTAGAAGGCTATACGATGGATCTCATGCAATGCATAAGATATTTTTTATGACGTGAACTATGCGATTCGAAGGGCAATTAATCACTAGTTTTTTCATTCAACTATTTCAAAAAATTTATTATGAGATTACTTTGCACATTTGCAAAAGAATTGGTAAAGTTAGTATGAAAATTTTAATTGAATAGATATAATTTCGCGACACATACGAATGTAGATAAAAATGGCTTAACTGTCATTTGCAATGCTATGTGAAGCAAAGTATGACAAACATAAGTTGATGCTGCTTGATTCGTTTTCTAGAGCAGCCATGACGTCTTATGTTATCGAATGTTTAAGGTTCACTTTTTCTTTATAGTTTAGTAAAAATGTAATAGTTTTCCTGTAAGCTTTGAGGAATCAGCTGACAGGGCTCTGCGATATTTCAAACTTGAACATACATTACCTGTGTTCAAGTAACTGGTCTTCACAAGGCTACGGTGAATTGAATCCATCAGCAAATTTTCAAAGTAAGAAATCGATTCTACGTAGCACTACGTATCCTCAGTCCTAAAATCGTATTGAAATAGATTCAAATAGATTCTGTTTGAATAGGATTTTAGGACTATATACTGTAGATGCGTAGTGTTACCTGAAGTCGATTTCTTCTTTTGAACATTTTGGTGATGGGCTCAATTCAAACCCGTCGCGTTGTGGAGACTACAGTAGTTACGTGAATACAGTTAGCAAAATGCTCAATTGTATTATGAATGAAGTTATTAAATTTTGAACGGTTTTGTTCCAGGCGACTCTCAAATAAGGTCAAGCGAAGAGGCGACAGACTTGCCTCCTGACTACGACTCTTTGAAAAACTTGAGCGTTTTCAACAGCCCACCTGATTACCACAATCTTTTCCCAATAATAATCTCAACACCATCTTCCAAGGAAAAAATAAATGGTTCTCATACATCGAATTGCTCACAAGAACTACCTTCTTATAATACACTGACAATCGAAACTTCAGTATCTTTACCGACATTTTCTATATCGACAATTAGTAGCTGTGTCGACGCTTCTAGAACGGAAGCCAACCCTGTATGATTGTCTGCATGCTTTCAACACTCAGATGCTTTGCGTATCCCTCTTCTACTTGGAAAGCGCGACCGCAGTGTTGGACTTCCGAATTATAGTACGTTATGTTGTTATTGTCCTTTTGCCAGGAATTCAAATGCAGATGCACCGTTTTTGCTACAAGCCAATTGATCAAATAAACATTTTTACCTAACTTACATTTTGCGCTCCATGCGCAAAAGTCTGTAGTGAAAAACAGAAATGAAATTATCTTCGAAATCATGGAATGTGACATCAAAAACAAAGTGCTGGTTTCTTAACGCTATTAACTAATTTCCGGTTAGTTTTTCTATTGAACTAATTCCGTTTTCTCAGACGATATAAAGCCTTCCATGGACTTCCTAGGTGCCCGTTCAAAAAACTACTGCAATAGTATGGAGTAGCTTTGTTCCTCTGCAGTACAAAAACTTGGTTAATTTTCTTGTGCAATTCGCTTCCTACGCAGTAGCGATATCTCAAAAAAATGTACGAAGAAACAAATTAAACATATGTTGCTGAAAAATGCTTCCCTGCGGTTTTGACGCTTGTCCTCGACAATTTCTCTGCAGTCAGCAATACAAGCCCCAATCTATAGAGAAGACGGGTGCTCAGGAGCAGGTGAATCCAAACGACGTGTATTTTTTAAACCACAGTTTCTGGACTCACCTTCGCCATACAAACCACCTGCAGCGTCAATCAACAGGCATGCACGTTAGTTGCAAACTCAATACTGTTGTTCTGGGAAATATACATGAGAAATTCAGATTCAAAGCCAAATTTCCGCTCAAGAAAATTCGATATAATTTCAGGCGTCGTGTACAAGTTAAGATATAAAAAGCATACAAAATTCCAAAACCTCAAAGATACATTCCTACACCAAGAAAAAACCTAAACACATTGTCAATTTTGACCAACGAGAAGTTTTGGCAACCTTTAACTGTTGCGAACGCCTGAAGGTTCTCAAGTCTCTCGGAAAGTCCAAGACCGCATTGATCTTTAAATCTCGAAATTGAAACTACTTCCACACGACTGTTTCTTTCTTCAGTGTTTGACTAAGAAAAACTACTGTATTGCTCATTCGCCACTTCCGCGGCAGACGGGTTTTATTTTCTTCCTAATATTTCTCTGCACACGCTCCGTCTGCCCACTGTGCGATGTAACGCATTCAAGCTTCAGCCGATCTTTTAAAACAGACTGATATAAAAAATAGTTTTGTGAAACATATTTTGAAGCAAGCATGTTGCGCTCGGAGAAGAAAGTTGGATCTTTCGTGTGTTACAATTACAGTACATCTACGAAACAATGCAAGGATAGTTTCCGTTGTTTTTTATGCTATTGCTATCAAGTAAATAACGATTTTCTCTTTGAAACTGTGCTCTTATTTTGTTTGATGTTTTCCTCTCATGTACTTCATCTTAACTTTTAGCTTGTTGTTATGTTTCGCAACACATTTAACATTAAAGATAAATAAAGTACATCAAGCGGTGTGCGTCCTTCTCCTGTGTCAAATGCAGACACGATCAATTTATTTTCGCGTTTGCCGTAAGCGTGCAATTAGGGTTGATTGCACTTTTGCCGCTACTGTAATGTACCGCCTCAACGCTACTTGTGATTCTGTGTGTCGGACCAGTACGTGGCCTAATGGTGAGTGCGTCCGCTTCGGTGCTGGTAGGTCTGGCGGTTCAGCTCTCGGCCGGGTCTCACCAGGATCATGTAAACTGGTACTGCATGTAGCCTTCTTACCAGGCGCGTGGTGTGTTGAAGGGAACACAACCGAAACGCAAAAAGGCAAAACGAGTCAAACCATACCAGACATTTACAAACTCAATCGTTGCGCTACAAGACCGCTGTAGTTATAATGCACCATCAAAACTCTATACAAAAAAAACATTCAAACTTTGCCTCGCGTGCTGGCCATTGTCTAATGTACATCGTATGAACTGTTCAGTTTCTTAATTGTAATGCTTTTCGTAACTTTACAGTTTGCTTGGTAGATCATAACAAGTTTGAGTTTGTAAAGCCAAGAAAATCGGCCGATATCTGCAGGAACCCGCGAGGCAAAGTTTGAATGATTTCTTGCAAAGCTTGCACGGTCTAAGCAAGGACCGCAAATGCCGTTCGGTTAATGCAGAGGAATACACAGTAGACAAGAAATGGCGAGGGAGGCCTTTATCAACAGGTATCGCCGTGCGTGATTCGCCAAGGTCTTCTTGAGCAACAACAGCTATCGCTAGATCAAGGATCTCAAACACGCGGGGCATGTGGCGCGCGAGGGCCTTTTGTGCAGCCCGCGATGCTTTTTCGGAATTTTCAAAAAATTTTAAATTACGTTGCCAAGTGCTTTGAAAAAAGATGCCGCGAAATAATTGAATCAAAGCTGAACCCAGTGCGGTTTTCGTCACGGCCGTAGCACTACAGACCACATTTCACTCTCCAACAAAATTTTGAGAAATCTTGGGAGTATGCCAAAGACATCTTCACATGCTTTGTCGACCTCGAGAAAGCATACAACCGGGTTCCTTGTGAAAAGCTTTTGGGAGTGGTGCGTGTGTACGGTGCTGACAGCCGCCTGTTATTGCATGACCGTCAAGTCACTGTATTCCTGCTCAGAAGAGTGTATCCGTGTCGGGAGGGTTAAATCACGACCGTTCACCATTGGTGTTGGACTCCGACACAGGGTTGCCAGTTTGGCTTTTTTGAGGCCAAATTTGTAAATTTTGGCCTTTTTTCAATTCCTTTGGCCTTTTTTTATTTTTGAAAAAAGGCCAAATGAAATTTTGGCTATTTTGGCCTTTTTTGGTCACATAAATTTTTTATGTCGATTTGGGAGATCTGAAGATGATTTTGGCAGGTTTATGGGCACTGGCAGATTTCTAGAAACTGCTTCTGGACACAGAATGATAAATTTTCATTGGAAACTCTGCACGAGAATTTACAATTTTTGTTCTGGTATTACATGCTTATAAATTTACAGTTTCAAGTTACTCTTCAGCAAAACCAAAAGTTTCGAGAAGTTCTTTAATGGAGTGAGCTTTATTCTTTTTATGTATAAAATATGTACATAACGCCTTTCAAAGGCGCAATTGGGAGTTTTAAAGGTGTCGTGTATTTATCGTGTATTTGGCTTTTTTCGGTGCTATTTGGCTTTTTTAAGGGTTGATCTGGCCTTTTTTGCTTATGACTACCTGGCAATCCTGCTCCGACAAGGGTGTGTGCTGTCACCGCTCGTTTTCAGAGTCTACATCAGTGGTTCTCCACCTTTTCGCTGAAGGGAGCCAAATCCAGACTTACAATTTTATTGGAGAGCCTCACTAAAATTTTTTAACACAATTCAATTTACACGTTTGGTTTTATAGAAGTCTGTTACACAAAATATTAGACGTTTTATTCAAAGACTGCTGAGGGCAGCACGAAGGGTATCTGGGAGCCGAATGCGGCCCTCAGAACAAGGGTTGAGAACCACTGGTCTACGTGAATTGGATAGTCAGTCACAGCCAAGTTGACGAGGGTGTCGCAGTCGGGAGCTGCAGGATCAACGGTTTACTTTTTGTAGACGATTTGTTACCGCTAGCATCTTCTCAACAATCTTCAGCATGCGACCGAGCTGGAATGAAAATCAGCACCAAAAATACCGAGGTAACATGTCTCTCTACAAAGCCAAGGTAATGTTTGCGGCAAGTGAGCGGCAATGCACTGCAGCAGGTGGAAAATCCAAATACCTTGGGTTGGTATTTACGAGTGACTGAAGGCGGACCGAGGAGATTGATAAAGCTAACGCAGTTCTGTGTGAGTTTCATCGCTCTGTAGTCACAAAACGGGAGCTTTCAAACAACGCAAAGCTGTCAGTTTTCAAATCTGTCTGTGTTCCGATCCTTCCCTATGATCGTGAATCGTGGGTAATGACCGAAAGAATATTAATTCAGGTGCAAGCACCAAAGATGGGATTTTTGCGAAGAGTCCGCTGTGTGACAAAGGGCATACCGAGGTGACGTGGCGCCGGGGCAAGAAACAAATTTGGCGCCTCCATCTTTGAACCTAAGATCTTTTGGGAGAAAATGTTCTGCATTGAAAAAAAACTTGCGACATTGCTGGGACTTTTTGGCGCCCTTCAGTGATTCGGCGCCTGGGCATTGTGCCCCCCTCGTTACGTCCCTGGTGTGACACTATCGCGACAAGTTGCGCAGCTGTGAAACTCGCAGAGCCCTGAATGTCGAACCACTTCTCCAAATTGAGAGAACACAACTACGCTAGTTCGGCCATGCATCCAGAATGCCCCAAGAAAGACTGGTGAGGCAAGTCCTGTTGTCTAAAGTCAAATCACGGGAAAGCGACCCAGATGTCGTCCAAGGACCAGTTGTATTGACTACATCTCCGACCTTCCTTGGTCCCGTCATGGTGAGGAGCCAGCAGAACTATCTGAAATTGCTGTTGATCGCGAGGTATTCCAAGTCCTCCTAGTGCTGTTGCCCCCGCGACCCTCCCAATGAGGAAAAGCGGGCATGAAAATGAATGAAATGAATTACGTTTGTTTATTCACCGGTGTTTAAAAGTGCCCAGCTAGCAAATGAACAAGTTCCATAAACAACTAGATTTGATTAATACGAACGTAGAGACGGCAGGAAATGATTTGCCTATAATTCATGACACCTTTCGCAGTAAATAAGATTTAGAATCTACTTTCAAGTACCGTTATTGTTGCGTCAGCGTCATAATGCGGTCCGTGGGTTACCTTGTAAGTCCTCATGTGGCCCACGGAACAATTTGAGTTTGAGACCCCTGCCCTAGAATCTAGGGCCTAGATGATGCGTTTTCACAACCACGCTCGCTGGATTTCGCGCAACGGCATCCGTTAGAATGAATATGGAGGAAGATCTCAGGTCATGGCCGCTTCTAATAAGCAAAAAGGAAGTTCGTCGGAATCAGACGACTTTGGAGTTACTGCCGCCACCGCTTCCAAAGGGAGTACCAGGACACCGAGAAGATAGTCATGACCCCTCTGTTGTACCGCGCTAAGTCTTGATGTTAAAACATGCCCAGCTCGCACAGCAGTCTGCTTTAAATACAAAAAAGTAAAACGTTTCGCGAAAATGTGCAAAAGAAGTACGTTTCCAAAGTTGGCAGCACGGTTATCGCGTCAGCAAGCAGCATGCACTCTCCGAGTCTGTGTACAGTTCAAACGGCCCCTGCTTGTCTGTCATACGCCACAGTACAATCCATCGTTGGAGCCACGAACAATAACCATTATTAGATTCTGGGAGTGCTCGAAGTTATATAACCGAGAAGATTGCTTACCAGCTGAGAGTTGCTATCAATCCGTCATGCCCCGATATGGTGTCAGGACAGTTGCCAACTAGGACAGCTGCCGACTATGGCTACTGCCAACCCGGCAATTGCCAAGCAACCAGACCACTGCTAACCAAACAACTGACAACCAAACAATTGCCAAACAGACATCTGCCAACCACATAATTACCAACTAGGACGACTGCCAACTGGAACAACTGCCAACCGGATAACAGCCTCTGTGTAAAGTAGTTGTAAACGGTTTCTCTAGTCAGCACACACTTCCTTTTAGCGTCTATGCCACAGCCAAAGCTGCGCGACTGTTCTATTTTATGCCATACCAGCTTCCTGGCCTAGGCTTCTGAAGGGTACCGCGGTACTGCTTAGGACATTCTTGTCAGACCTAACAGTGGCAGACAAATGTTCAACAGCATGTCTGTACATAAAAGACTCGTACATTTTCGCTTTTCTTTCGCGTCAGAAATTTTAGGCTATTCGGTGCTGGCGCCGGGACGATTTTTTCCAGGGTGGGCTATAGTGCATTTTTCCAAGGAGTGGCCAAAGAGTTTTTTCCTGGGGGTGGGGCAACAGTGCTGAAATTTGATTTTGCCAACTGCAGCTAAGAAAAAACATTAATCTACTGAAACGTTGCAAAATATCAAACTTCAAAATTTATCTGTTCACTCACTTAGACGCATACTGCCACGGATTGACGAACTGCTAACAGTTAGCGTCGTACAATGATTTCCTATGTTCCAATTGAAGACTGCTTACCACCAAATTCTTATTCAGGAATCTGAAAACATTCATCTCGTTCGAGGTGGACAGACGTTTACGTTTATGGGAATTCAATCGTTCCGCTTTTAGTGTGACCGATGGGCTACCTCAATTTCAACGACAGGTAAATGAAGTGGTAGACGAAGAATCTTTACGAGACACTTTCCATACACAGTTAGAATCTTTCTTGTCTTCAAATGAAAGCATCGATTAAAGATCAAAGTGGAACAGGGTATGTCCATATGAGCATTAATATTACAAAATCTCAAACTGAGATTCAATCTCACGCAATGTTTTTTGTACAATAGTTTTTGCTCATACTGTAAAGCAGTGGTTCTTAACCTTTTCGCTACCACGCCTGCCTTAGGTAATTGTCCTCAGTTTTAAGCACCCTGAATGTACATGAATAAATTGAACGAAACACTTTCCCATTCAAAAACTTCTCATGTTGTAAAGCGCGTAAGGACTCGCTTCNCCCCTGGAAATGGGTTGACGCCCCTTGGGGAGGCCTGTCCCCTGTTAAACTTTACATCTTTTCAAGCGATAGATCAGTTGCATTCTTACCAGTCTGTAAAAGTAAGAAACACGCGAATCGTGAACCTACCAGTTACAACATTTGGGTGCGTTTTACGTGACGTGTTTTGTTCGTGTGTGTGAGATTTTTACAGCCGTGCGGTAAGCGAGTTGCAACGTGGTCCTCATGTTGTGCTTTAAAGTCTTTATGCCGCCACACGTACTATATGCAGTGCGTGTGTGTGTGTTTTTTTTAACACGGATAACAAAACACAGATGTGATTCTTATAAAAAGAACGTAGACCCTGTGTTTAGTCAAATATTTCAATTGTAGCGATTTCGGTTGGTTTGCCTGTGGCAGTTAATAATCCTGTTCCGCCAGTCAAGTAGGATTTCATCAATTCCGTGCAAGTAAACGATTTTGCATCGAAAGCAGCAACAAGCGCAGTGATCGTGGGGCACTCCAGTAATTATTCAGAATTTTTATTGACCGTACNTTCAGAGCGTCATTTTCGGATTATCGCAAATTGATTAACATTTTCNATTTTTTCCTCGCAACAATGGCAGAGGGGGCCTGACAAGTGGATTAGCCTTGGGCCTCGCATCAGTTAAATCCGGCCCTGTGCACGGCATTCATTTGATGCTTATGTTGATCTTTCTTTATTCAGGCCGGGAAGCTCGCCTGGTCTGTGCCGCGTGAACGCCGAACACGTGAAACCTTCGAAGTCTGTCCAATTTTTTGAGTGAAAAAATATACAGTACATATTTGTGATGGGCAATGAGTTTGGTGATACTGACTCAAAATTTTGTGAACATTTTGGAACGCACATTGTCTATCGCACTTTTTGTTAACGTAGAAAAAAGCAGCAGATGTAACTGGACCAACAATGTTTTAAAGATGATAACAAAGTTTTTAGGGTCAGGGGAAAGGGTGTTATTCTTGGTGCTGACTGTTCTGCCTCAGGCGATTGTGCAATACGCTTTCATCACACCTGGAATTTCTTGCAACAAATTACACAAAAACTCAAAATTCGCCCCAATTCAACCGGCTGTATTGGCCTAGTGGTCGAAGTCAGCTGTGCTTTTATTCAAAGCCAAGTATGGCACAAACTTCTCTCAAAGTGGAGTAAATCAGCGACGGCCCAATCAGCTTGCTAGCAGAAAATTATACAGGCTTTGTAAATTTCAAGTAAATCTTCCCCCACAAACCTTCCAATCGATTCAACTTTTTCTAAACAATAGTATCTGATCAGCAGTGGCGTATGCAGAAAATTTTCATGGGGGGGTTCATTCAGTGGCATATGGTGGTCTTTTGTTTGTAGTGTGCGGTCTTTGTGACGTCACAATTTGACGTCATATTCATGTTTCCAAACCAACGTTTTGGCGAAGTTTGTTGACATAATATCCATATTTTCTACACGTACTCCCCTTTTTCATGTGTCATTGCACTGAATATTAACTATCACTAGCGCTCCAAGTCAGGATATCGGAGGAAAAACAACTCAATACTGTGACACAGGAGTTCATAACTGCAAAATTTTGGCTGCGTGTTGAAAAAGGGGAGTAAAACACACTCATCACTGCGTCAGAGCAATTCACAACTGCAAAATGAGGCTGCGCTGTCTCGTCGAATTCGAACAGTCGAGCATAGGTGTGCGGCTGGCGTGGCTGACGCACATCTCGGCTTGCAAGATCGAATCTTGCTAAACTACACAACAGGGTTGCCAACCTGTCTTCACCAAAAAACCTAGACCTTGTCACAATAAAGCGGAAAAACGCAGATTGCAGTTTTGAGGCATATACACATAAAACATGCACAACCACATACAAATTAGACAAACTCGTCAAAAACATCGATATAACACAAGTCCAATCTTTAGAAACATATTTTATCCCCATAATTACACTTTTGTGCATTCGTTTTTTATCAATAACATCGATCATTTTTAGGGCAACAGTAAAATTTTTGCAATATTCTGTGCACCCTGCATGGCAATAGGCGCTCGTCGCAAGGGATTTGTAATGAATATGCGGCTCAGACAATGTTCTGCCAGGGGCAAGCCTCGGTATAACACAAAATTTCGACCAAAAATAAGCCAGATTTTTCTGGCTTTCAGAATTTCTTCCACACTATAACGAAATATAGACTTTTGCGGCCCGCGGCGAATTTTGTTGATCAGTTTGGCCCTTCGAGCTTTCTGAGTTGTGCATGTCTGGGTTACGGCTTTCTCGATACGAGGTCGCAGCATCGGATTTAAACATGTAAAGGCCCCAGGATAGCCTTTGTGTGGAAGCCCTCAGTACCCCAAGGAAATTATATTATCGGTTAGCTGTAAATCTGTAATCATAAGTATGTCGTGCAATAAACTTAGTTAAATGATTGTACAGTTTGATGAATGCAAGATTCTAGAAAAACTTTTAAAAAACTGTTACTTTTAGGGACCTGTACAGTTCACTTTCGCCCAAATAATGCTTTCGTTCTGTTGCTTGCACTTTTCCGTCATTAAAAAATGACAGTCATTCAATAACAATAAACTTTTCTTTGTTTCCTAACACTATTGTTATTATCGATTTTTATGATTATTCACATTAAATATGTTAAACCAGCCTTAACATGGGGCTCACGACTGTGGAGGCCCCTGGGCATGTGCCCACTTTGCTCTCCCCTAAATCCAGCCCTGCGAGGTCGTAAAATGGGTAAATATAACAAGACACAACTTTGTTAGCAGACATCGTCTCACCACCGCATGCGAACTTCGTTGCAGATCAAGCAGAAAGTCAAGTGACATTTGACGACCTGATGCTTTATTAATGAGCGCAATAATACGAAACATCAGAAAGCAAGTCATTTTTACAAGATATCCTCCCACTGGTACGTGTGTATATGGTCATCTAGTAACCAGTTGGAAAAATAGCCGAAAACACGCAAGGTGGTCAAACTATTTAGTGCGCTGCTGCTTAGACTAACCACGTAAGTGATGCCTGGATGCCTGTTGCGATAAAAAGTTTGGAACTTAATGAACTGCAACAAAGACAACCGTCTGAGTCTGATCAGAGAAGGGAGGTGAGCGAGAGAAGGCGACTAATAAAACTTTTTCGACAAAACTTACTTGTACGCGGCGTCAATGCACGGCGACCAAAATCACTTTACAAGCTTTTTTCAGATTTAGCGCCTCCAATACAGGCCCGTAACCAGCTTGGGACATCAGGGGGATGAAGTGTTTTCTGAGGGGGGTCCGAATTTTACATCGATAGCATGCACGAAAACAACGGTTGCGCATAAAATCTGTGTTTACACATTTCCAACGGGGGAGAATTTTTTCCAGGGGGCGGGGCGAAGTCCCCTTTAGCAACGGGCCTGCGCCTGAACATTGCGGCGCTACTGGAAATTTCAAATGCACAACAAAAGCAGTAGGTAGGAGGATGACAAAATAGGTTTGCAAACAAATGTGGTGGAAATGTAGCAATGACCCGTAATAGGCTTTGAAACAGTTACTGCGCATATCAATAGTGCGTTCCCCCAAAATAATGTCTTATACTTTTTTAAGATTGAAGCAATTACCACATGTCCCACCTTTAATATGAATAAATACGACGACAAACCTGAATCTGTTAACTCCATAAACGAAAAATGGCAGAGCGCAGAAATCTATCCAAGAAAGAAACAGGGTAAGCGCTCCAGGTAAGTGAAGGCAATAGACTCAACCCTCAATTGTCTTACGAGAAGGGCGTACACGAGTAACGCGCGGTCCGAAACGCAAACTGTTCTAACTTGATCCCTGACGCCGATTGATTGACATGATCGGAAAAGATAACAAAAACAACAACACTCCACGATCGCGGCGGAGAGCGGAGGTTCAGCGAGTGCGACAAGCTAGCGCCTCCCCTTTATGACGCAATTCAAACAACAGCGCATACAGGTGAAGAGAGTATACCGATCAACAGCTTTCACAACACGACGAAAACAGACACTATTATGTTCCGACTACGCCGGCTATATACATTTTGATACAACTCAGCCACCGTAAGACATCTCCCAATAACAGGAGGCACCACATTCAAAGGACAGGTTGTACAGGAAAGACCAGCAGGCTTCAGTCAAAGAGTGGGGCCTGTCTGGGACGAGAACTATTTTGAAGAAAAAAAATCATGCGAAGGGCTTGACAGTCAGCACGATCTCGAATCATATTTAATTTAAAATTATTAAAACACGATTGTTCAAAGAAGAAAACAGACAACGGTAAGGATAGCGATAAAGGTAAGGTGATGATTCCTCGTCAGACTAAAAAATGTTGACCTACAATTACATTTTAAAGAACGAAGAAGCAAGCACTGAGCGAGCACGGCCAGCAATTAGAGAGCTACGTGAACTATTTCAAGTCATTAATTCACCAAATAACGCTCTCCAGACAAGCACTTTCTGTACAGGAAAGTAAAAGTAAACAACACTGAGACAAAATTACGCCATTAGAGACCTTACCGCGGTGGAAAGTTTTAGAATTGTTAAAATACCTCAGTGCACAGGCAACGTTTGCAAATTTTACGTCGCGGAAATCAGGGAAGATTCTATTTGTGGACGAAGACGGGATTTCCTTTATTTGTTAAGCGTGATGTGCAAGCAAGGCGCACGAAACGACGATAGCGTGGCTTTTCAAATACAAAAAATAGCGCCCGTGTCCGCATTGGCCAGGAAGCGTGAAGGGGAGGAATCAGACGGACAGCGAGACGAAGCTGTTGTACTGCTGAATGTTCCGCTTCAAGATTTCCGAGCATTCGCCGAGCACGCGTTCGAAGCGGGGCCGGTCGAGCTTGACGCACTTGAGCAGACTCTTGGCGACCACGGTTGCAGCGCGAGGCCGATCGAGCAGCAGCGCGATCTCGCCTGCGGCAAAACATGAAAAAAGAGCCTGACGAAAACGAGAGTGAGAAGGAAAAAAGGAGTGCGAGGAATGGCTGCGCTGAAGCACGACGCGGCGAGTGCTGTGAATCAGTCGTGCCCTTTGCAACATAGGGTTCAGATTGGGGTTAACCCGAACACTGGAGAAAGGGAAGCTTGGTTGCGTTGCAACATAGTGCGCGATGAGTCCACAGACAACAACGCACAAATACAGCAGAAAGGAATACATGTGAAGCATGCAACTTACAGACTAACCCGCAAATACATCCACACATACAGGCAGGCTGCAACAATGCCATTACTGCTGCGGACGGTATATGATGTATTTGTTAAGCGAATACAGATGACGAAACTGCCAAAACACTTCCTAAACATTTCTGGTCCTCATAGTAGTAATTTAGATTTGTTTCAAATTTACGTTTTTTTATAAAGAGCAATTTCCCTCAATTCATTTTGACCCTCGGAGAAATTTGAGTTTGAACTTTGAGACCCCTGGACTACTTTCTTTTCGCCCCGACGTACAAACCTCGCTCCTCGCATCTGAGAACTTCTGATTGGTCAAGTTTGTGGGTGTTTGCAACAGTTTCCCTTCATATCAGTTAGCACGTATACGAAATCACTGCTGAGAGCAAACGTCGCACCTATATACGTACCGAAATAGTCAGACGGGCCCAGTGTTCCGACTTGAGTGTAATCTTCGTTCTCGCCGTGACGTTGCAGAACAGAAGCAGAACCCTGAANATGGAGTCATAAAACCTATTACACTTATGCTCATTGCAGAATCGCGATTGCGTGCGGCGTATAATTTACTCTTAACGGAAATGCANAACATAAAGTCGCTGTTNAAGTAACTCGTCTCCACAAAGGTGACAAACAAGCGAATCTATCGAGCAAATTTTTTAAAAGAAGCAAATCGATTTCCCGTAATGTTACGCATTCTCAGTTCTACAGGGTGACACAAAAAAACGGTCATCACCTAAACTTGAATAACTTTTGAAATAATTAATTTTACCAAGTAGAATTAATGTTCTAAGAGTCTACTAAATTTGACCTTCGAGATGCCATGGACTACTGAGCAAAAGATATTTATAGTTGAGGCATATT
>JGI24159J19872_10002762_pt1 | contig 21266 bp, 11 predicted proteins | sample Ectturendosymbi4_FD_19872 | JGI IMG/M metagenome (IMG submission 19872) | reverse complement strand
ACCCAATTAACTCACATACAGCAACACAAAATTTTTGCTTCCGTTGATGCAGCCTTAGCCTCGATATCCCAAACCTATTTATTTTATTATCAAACGGTAGGATTTCGCTTATTTTAATTGCAGACCTGCAGTATTTACACCAAAAGGCATGTCCCGTTGCATGTTGTGTCTAAATACAAGAGCTTGTTTCTTCGTCGTCGTAGCTTATGTGAGTGAAAGTAACCGCGAACTCGCTGATTAGAATGTGTCAATTGCAACAAAGTATGGTTGTAGAGACGTGGGTCTAGCTACAGTTATGTTCTGACTGTCAAAATTCGGATTTTGCAGATGCTTCCCACAGAGTATTATTGATTTCCAGACCATCTCCAACAATCAAAATTGGTTTCGTCTATCTAGAACAGCTAGAAACAACACAGACATCCAGTTAAACGATAGGAGACATTTTGCATAGTGGGAGAAACCTCTTTCAATGGTGTAAAGAGACTCTAATTGATTTTATTATTAGGATTGAACTAATTGTTGAGTTGTTTTAAAGGAAATTTATAGCTTTCTTCTAAAATCAATACCACGCAAATGTCACTTCATGCCGCCCAAACAACTTGCAAAACAATATCAACAGTCTTTGACTGGAAGCCTACACTATCTAGTTTTAATTTGGTAGGCTACTGCCAAGTAGAAAAAACAACTGAAACGGCAAAGTAAAGCCTTGGTGACAGCAGTGACGTAACAACACAACTCTTTAAACTCAAAGCAGTCAGCGAAAGGCAAACTTCTACTACGCAATACTGCATAGAACTTTTTCCAGTTATTTGCCGACGCTTTACGACAGCCCTGCAGGCTGTCAGCAGCTGCAGATCGTATTTGTTTTCTTTCCACTACGTTCTAGGAACGACTTTGTTTTGTTGGATGTGCCATGGAATTCCGCATTAGCTTGACAGCTAGCTGCTTCTAGCTTTCAAGCTAATTAACGACCAACAAATATAGGCTGCAGTTGCACTTTAGTAAGATAATAGAAATAACATTAGATCTTTCTCTTTCTGAACCACGAGTTTTTAACCTGAGGTCCATGAAACCCAAAGGGTTCCGTGAAGATGATTTAAGGGGTCCATGAATGTGATTTAAAGGGTAAATAGACTTTTACGACATTTCAATTACCACTACGATGATTAACACCTAGTTTCAATTATTTTGTGCAACTTTTTTTCTTGAGGGGTCCGTAGCCTTTATTGAATGTACTAGGGGCTCATGACCAAGAAATGTTTAAAGAAACGCTGTTCTAAAATTTGGTCCGTTACTGCTTGCCTGCTTTGTCCACTGAAATTTTGTCGCTTTGCCTCATGAGGAACTACTTTTCTTACACAAAAGGACATAAGCTTGACAGCGACAGGTACAGGCGTAACGCTCCATTTCACTTCTTGAGCAAATTTTTCTTCAAACGATCATTATTTATCGCTCAGCCTAATATACGTGAGCCCGCTTTATACAGTAACAAGACGCGCGTGAAGCTGTGCAAGTCGACTGATATCTAAGCCAATGTGACAGGGCTGTGGCAGGTAAGTAGTTTGTGTTGTATTTTCATCAACATTAACGCAGGTGACAGTGTTTCAATAGACGAGAGAATAGTCACCAGAGGACAGCAGAAAACGGCGGAGCAAATAGAGGAAGAGTGAAAAAATTATCACGCAGTGGATTGTTATTGCGGGAACGAGCAGCCCTATTCTTCAGGCTCTTGCAAGTGATGGATATTGTAACTTCCATATGCTTTCCTTCCACCGGGCCATGCACTGAGTGCGCAGATTTCGCGCGTTCATTAGTTTCAGCGTGTCCGGCAGGGCGTGACGACTGACAAGGCGGATACCACGTGCTGCGGCTTATCGTTTGTAAAATATGATATCGCACCCAGGTACCCCGAGAGTTCGCGCGCCGTGGACTGCCGCATTTGCCAGCACGGGCTCCTGTTCAAGTTAGTTGTCTAAGCAGCTTCAAATAGGTCACGTGACACAAACGCAGGCAAAGGACTGCTTACGATTGGTCGTCGGTCATTGCCCGTGGCTTCGCGGCCTCGAGGGCTTCCTGGCGCTTTTCGTACATGTACATGTCCGCCTTCGAGAAGCTGTGCGACCGGCGCTTCAGCCCGGGATCGTCGGTGGTGAGGTAGCCGTACCCTATCGGCGACAGCAGACCTGCGGAACAGTAGGGAACCGGTTCGAAATCGAATCACTCGACACTGCGCATCGACTGTCCACAGCGAGCAACTGCTGCTGCAGCCGACGCCGGGTCTGGTCGGCATTAGACTTCGGCGATGCCCAGAAGCCGCAATCTTTGCTGCAATCAGAAACGACAGGGCAATCGAGCAAGGCCGCTCAGGGTCAGATTTATATTACGGACTAAACCTCCATGACCCTGATAAAGGGATTCAGCGAGTGCCGCTTAATCGGCTCAGGGTCGTGGGCCTTGTTCTTTCGTTTCAATTTCAATAAAGAATTTTTCTGCGAAACGCGTTATCAGTTTTAGGGGGGAAAAACAAACAAGAGTCTTGTGCTCCTTCCACTCCTGGTGTGCTCGTTGACGCTGGATTTAGACACTCAGGGAAGGCTTCGAACAAGGTTTTTGTTTGTTGCTCAACAATTGTCCGCGGAAGAAGGAAAAAATGGTTTCCGAAATTCGTTACTCAAAAGTCGGCAACGGTCACGTCAAGCAACCAAACGCATAACGGAGTTGCGCAAAAATGCACACATTTGCCGATTCCAAGTTATGATTTATGATTCATGGTCGGTTGCAAATCCTCCACTGAAGGTTTACGACTATGGCTGCGGTTGTGCATGGCGTGCTCTGAACCAGTGTATTTTTAAGGCGTTTTAAGAGACCGAAACAGTCTCTCAAATTTTTCCCACAGTCTCTCAAAATTCAGCAGAACCTCCTTTTGCTACCGCCATCAGAATACACTAAAAGCTTGCTTTACGACCATCACAAAATTTATATAGAATAGTTGCGGCCTTTTAAACTATCTTAGCAGTCAGCAAGGTCAAACCTTGAAAAACCCTGCTTTGAAAGATCAAATATTCCAAATGACCAAATACTGTTAGTATGCTGATTATTTGGCGCAACTGACGATACAGCGCCATACACAGGACGGGATTTCTTGCAGGGTTGCCGCAAGCGGCAAGCAGATGTAACCTGATGGTTTGGCAAAAATCTGAAACAACAGCGCCACCAAGCCAATGATAAATCCCACGCAATGGAGTGTTGGAAAAAACAATTGGCAAGATTATCGGTTCGCTTCGCATTCAGATGTTGCTTCACTTCTTTTTTTTATCATACAACAAAAGCAGGTCATCATTGTCCATGCGAAAATGAATTTGTTGTGCCTTGGAGGAAGGGAAATGAAATGTTAGTGTCGCATTTGGTTTACAACTGACATATGACCAGCGTAAACGTTTCAGAAATCTGACGTGAAACAACCGTGTATCTAAAACTTCCTAACTTTTCTAAATATCACTTCGATTTTGGATCAATATGTACTGGTGATGACACAATAACATGACTTGAATGGACAGTAAATCAACTACTGCACCACAGTTTTCTTTGCAGAAAGGGTTTTCCGCGGACAAATTTCACCTCATCTGGAACAGTGCCTCCAGATCGGCAAGGCGAAACTGCATCAGACAGGGAGATGGCGCAACGTACAGCTTTAATCCACTAGAAACATTTGTGAGTAATAGTCGATTACCATTCACGCATATGTGCGGTGAGTGTCGAACATACATACGACGGGTGACGAAAATGCAATCTCCAAACGCAAATTGGAGCTGCAAATAAATCAGGAACCAGCTACTCCCATTGAAACTTATTGCCAAAGAAATAGTTTTACACTCGTTTAAAGTATGTAGATATAGGCCAACCAGGGGCGGGTCCAGCCAGTAAGGTTACGGGGGCGATTTCAATATCATTTGGTAGTCAAGTCTCGTAACAGCTTCGCTACTGCAAGAGAGATAATGTATACTTCACTACTCTTGCCGTCACAAAGCAATGGACAGCAAAAACGGCCTTACATCCCGAATGTCGTTTTCCGAATTGTACAAAATTATGGTGAATAAAGTTACTTTCGTAGGTTTTAGTGCTGGCAGCCAATGGCATGGACTCCTAAAAACGCTTGAGATTTCATAACCCAACGTAACCTTTTTTGCCCATGCCACACCTAATCTCTTCTAAAATCTCGATTAGCCCCACGTGGTTAAATATAAATCTTATGATTCAAAAAGCGAAGACTATTCAGAGACTATTCGGTCAACGACTAGTCACGATGCAAAAACATTGAAAAGTGACAACAAACACTTCGCTCAAGAACAAAGTCAAGATCGATATCCGGCAAATCTTTGCGGCTCGTCGTGTGCGTGGTATCGATTTGCCCAGTGTCTCGTACAAACATTAAACGACTTGAAAACGAAACAAACAACCTCAGAAGCTTTAAATATTAGTCTGATAAGCTCTTCACTTGTTACTTATTGCGCATATATGACAAATTCTATTAAAATCAACGTATACAAATGTTTTTAGCCTCTTTATTACTTGAAAAAGATTTGGAATTGGCATGATTTTAGGCACATTTTTATAGCCGCGCACAAATACTTTTACAGTAAGTAACAACTAAGTTTACTTCAGCGCTGATGTTCAATATTTACAAACATTGTAGTTGCGTTACCCAAATGGACTTATCTTTCCAAATGGACTTATTTTTCCCAAGTAAAAAAGCAGCGAGTTTCCACTTAGAGAAATTGGCTAGGAAAGCAAACCGCACCACTTCACTATTCAGAAACTACCAGTCTCTGAATGAAAGAAGACTTGTTTTTTAGCTTGTTCTGCAATCTGCAGAATGAGGCATGGATCTTTTCTGAAGCTCGTTCATGCAGATAGGGTTCAACATGTTAAAAAAGTGAAACAACTGCTTCTTAAAAGTTGTGGGAAAATAGTTACGTAAAACGACAGTAAAGTTTAGCGCAGGGGTGGGCGATTAAAATGGCTCGAGGGCCACTTTCAGAAGGGCGCGTTTAGTGGAGGGCAGTAAGTTTTAATTTGATCGTAAAATAAATGAAACAAAAACATTAATGGTACACAGAAAAGGTTCTAAGATAATTGGTTTTGAGCAATTAAACTTTATCCGGCGCAAGCAGTATTGTAACAAACGCAAACTCACACAAATTTCACATCTGAAGATATTTCCTGAAGCTTCTGCGGGCCACCGAAAATGCTGTGGCGGACTACATGTCGTCCGCCGGCCGCTAATTGCCCAGTGCCCGCCCGTGGTTTAGCGTATACATTCACGTTATTGAATTTAATAACAAAGGTGATTGGAATTCCAACTCCGCTCGCGTCAGCCTAATCTTGTTAGCATTCCCAGATTCTGATGAAAATACCAATTTTAATTTGCGTTTCATCGTATTGCAAAAGAAAAATTAACACGGTTTAATTTTACCATGGGTTTTGAGCTGTGGAGATGNTGCTGCTCGTGCGCAGTCCTATACAATCGTATGAACATAGCAAAACAAAACATCAAACCATCATTACAAACTTGGCATGCACAAAACAATTTTGGCAGATCGTACATATGCTGTACCTACCACCATCTCCTTTGTTAATGATGGCCGCCCGGTATTCTTCGTCTTCGAGAAAGTTTTCGTCGATTGTAAAAGTGGGGGTGACTTTTTCCCCCTTGTTCTCAGATGCTAAATCCTTGTTGCTCATCTTGCGTTTGAAGTTGCCGAAACTCAGCGAAGATTTTTTCGCCCGCAACGCAGAAAGATCAGGGCTGCTTGTTTCGCAGTGTCTAAGTTCTGCAAAAATAAAGTTGCGGCTGTCATTGTTGGCATCAATGAGCGAACACATTAACTCATATCTGCTTGGCTGTATAAGACTACCAATAACCAAGTTAATTCATAACAGCAAGCCGACATCTGATAACTGGCCAATGAACGCGCTGTGCTTCAAAAGATCTTTTTTGGGGGCGTATAAACACGCAACATAATAAACCAAAAACACTTGAAGCTGCACTACCGTAGCACTCTGCGAGGTTTTCAAAACCTGAACCACACAAATGGCGGTTCATCAAACGTTCTTTAAGTCGCGCAGCGCTCGGCAATCAACGACGGTTTATTTATATCCCAGTTGTTTGCTGCTAATAGCCTCACGTGGAGCGCGTGACTTTCGGGAGCACTTCGGAAAGGCAGACCACGCACTGCTCACCGGAAGGGCCAAGAAAGTTATCACTTCAGGCACTTACGAATTATTAATATATATGTGCACGTACAACGTACTACGTCGTGCCATTTCAAACATTAAGTCACGTGCAAGGAAAGCACGTACGGTGTGGCCAGCCGGGAACATAAAATCAAACATCTGTTTGTAACACAAGCGCAGGACAGTTGTCCCTGTGCAAACTAGACTAATATCCTATTTTTATTTACTTAAGTTTCTACAAAATCTTGGATAATTCTACTTGCTTTTACCCACGTATTGCTATTGCACAAAAGGAATGCTTTAAATGTCCCCTGAACTCCTGTCACAGCACACTGTGCAGATCCAGTCACACACGCGCAACACATTGCCTTTTGCGACTGTGCTGCTGCCGTAGGAGTGACCTCAGCACTTTCCGAAATCTTATCGCCGCCTCCAACAACATGGCGAGTTCGGAATAAACATTCGCGTAGCATCAACGCTGACCACCATGTTATCAGTGCAAAGCCTCATCCATTCACAAACCCCAATTCCTTTAATACACTGTACAGCTTCGCACGCAAGAAACCATCCAACCCAAAAGCATATACATCCTGTCTGACGCATTAAAAAGCAAGAGATATCAAAGGACTGTGAGCCCACCACACGTTAACTATGTGTGTGGCACTTTCGGCATCAGAAGCAAAAGCCAATGTTCCATCGGCATCGCTGTGTAAAAATTTCCGTCAAGTGATGGATAGTTTTGACACTGGGCTGCAAAACGTCGCGCCGACTCGATGTTAGACCCTCGCTAACTGGCAAAGAACAATAACAACATCAACAATGCTTGCCGAGCGATGCTTTAGTTTTCGCTGTTTTCAGAACGGCGTGTTTCACTTTCACAACCTATAGTCATGAAGCATGTTTTCCAACGGAAACTCAGCTCCACACCTGGTGACAAACCCATGGCACAACTAACAACCACAAAGAAGCACCCACCCTCCTATTGCTTACACAGCACAGAATTATAACATGAAAAGCAACGTGGAACAGGTATTCGGGGCATCCTGTTCGCACTGCTTTCTAGTTAAGCTTTTTAGTGGATTACGGTAAAGAGGTCATTGCATAGTTTGAGCTACCGATAAAAACGTAAAATGTCTCACTAAAAAACAGCTGGAATTATCAAGCAGAAATATGCTGGAATAGTGCTACCACTCTGAACAAAAATTAGTTTCCTTGCACGTGTTCGTAATTTATCCTCTGATTTAAAATTCCCGCTTGCAAACGTAAAAAATTCGCGGTTTTGGTCATGCAAACCAAACCAGATTGAAAATTTTTACATGAAAACCTCCTGTCCTTAACATGTTTCAGGTTTGTGCGTTGTCGCCAGTCTTTTTTCTACTCCCCAGGTCAAGTGTGAAACTCAGCGAGCAAACATCGACACTGATGGCAATTAACGACTGAGGGAAGTCCGCGACGTTCTAATCTACACGCAGGAAGTGACGTTCTAAACTTCACACCCGTCCCGCCCGTGCTCGCAGGTAAAATCTAAATAGTCTTCATTGCTTTGTATCATATTTTTCCGCTCCGTGTTGACATAAGCTTTCTGAGCTGCGACTTTTTTAAAAATCTTTTCCGACTAACGATAAGCGTTTTGGTTTACTGCTGAACAAACGCGGTTTTGTCAAGCTACCGCGTTGCGAATTTCCTGAAGTTTTTTTGGCTCTGTGCAAAGCAAGCAACAACCTTGTGCAACACGAAGCGAAACACTTTAACTATGAGTTTTAGATTCGAGTCGTGTCATGCCTTCAACGTAATTTGGCTCAGTACAACCGCTACACTGCGGTACATCAGTCCCATCGACCCGGGGAGCTTTGGTTTGCTTAGCCCCTCTAAACAAAGCTCCAACCCCCCCCAAATTGAAATATGAAACATTATAAATCAGTGGAGTTTTTGTCAATTTTTAGAATGTCAAGCCCCCCTGCACAAACGTCAAACCCCCCTATGGAAGACTTTCTGGTAACGGTTCTGCGATACATGCTCATCCAAAGTTTAACGGAAAACCAGGGTTGGGAACGTGGCGTTTTTGCGGCCAAATTGTGAAAATTCGCTATTTTCGGAAATGGTTTCGCCGCAAATATTTTGTTTGGCCTTTTGGCCTTTTTGTGAGTATTTTTGAAAATTTGGCCGAATTTACGTGTGGTAATACATTCCGAAATTTAAACACTTAAAATGTCTCCAAGTACACGAGGATCGCGCATGGGGGGGGGCGAATGGGGCGACGGCCCGGGGCATCTTTAGAGTGTAATCAGATTTTGTTAAAGCGCTGTAACTAGATGCTTCTTCGTATTGTAACGTGACTAACACAAATTGCCTGAGCGGGCATGCATATCTTCTAGTTAAATAAAAGGAGTTACTTCCAAAATTATTTTTACCAAACAAACTCCTTCGCTATTTGGTTATAGTTCAGAAAACATAAAAGGTAGCAATGCATCAAACAGCACGGTTGTACAATTTCACATAATTATTCATAATAGAAAAAGTATATCTCCTGTCATGTCTCACAAGTCTTTTTGGTGCGCCTATCTGATACTTATTTACATGCATAAATGCAATAGCTAGTTCCTCAATGCATACCCATAACTAGAATAATTTTGCTTATAATATAAACAGATGCCTCAGGCAAAAACAAAAAATACGTTTTGAAACATTTTTTAATCCATATTTCCGAACTTGTTTTTTTTGTCAACATTAGTTTTCATGTATTTCAAGCGCCTGTGTTTCTCTTTAATCCCTAACTACTAGAATTTGGTAGTGGGGCATACAATCAAGCAGTAGCAAGGGCAGGTCCAGTCAGTAAGTTTATGGGGGGAGATTTCAGTAATATTTGGCAATCAAGTCTCATTACGGGTTCACTAGTGTAAGAGACATGAAGTATACTTCATGACACTGCTATGATAAATAATTAATAGACGCCAACATGGCCTTATATCGCGAATGCCTTTTTCCAATTTGTACAAAATTACGGCGAAAAAAGTTACTTTTATAGGTTTTAGGGGGGGGGGCATGCCCCCCCCTGGATCCGCCCCTGAGCAGTAGCCCCGGACATCAAAAAGCTCTGCACGCCCCATCTGCGCACTCTCACCACGCTTTCCTTCCTGGCATTTGCTGTTTCCAAAACGAGAGAATGGACACAGTTAGCGACGCATAATGACCATTGTTATGTAATCAATCGATCGAGCTTCTAATCAGCAGTTTATTTCCTGAAAACCACGTTTGACCTTAAAGCACGAAGCTTTGCCGGTTTATTAGAGTTCGCCTGGCCATTGTGCTGATGAAGTATCTACCGACCCTGAGCAAAACACCAACTGTAGCTGATCTATTGACACGACCACTTGGCGCTAATGGCAACAAAACCTTTTCAACCACCAGGGCAAAATAAACGCGGTTGCCAGAAACTGAACATTTGCGCTCCATTCACACGGAAAACCTGATGTGTCCAGCCTTTTTACATTATACATTTGAGCAGTAGTTTTGCGGTAATCAGCATGATGTCTGCGTACCCGCAAGGTCCTAAAGGAAAAACCTAAAAACTCGAAATGACAGCAATCGCTTTCCACCTGCACGTATCAAAACAACGGACCAGCCAAAAAGCGATGAAACAATTTTTAGTTCTTATGTTTTTTTTATTCTTGTTGACACGTCAAGTCCAGTAGATTTTTCTGCATGTCAAGTAGATTTGTTGGATTATCACGATGGTGTGCATCATAATTCGATAGGCGTAGACAGGGGAGCCCAGGGGACATGCCCTCCAATTGTGGCAGACCTAGTCATTCTGTGCTTTGAGAAACGGCGTCCCAAACAAAAATGCTGTTTCTCGCCTAAAGTCAAACGTTTCAGCCCTCCAAAGTTTTAGGATGGCTACGCCACTGATGCGATACTGCAATGGACGCAGAGTTGTTCACATCGTTAAACAGATCAGGGTGGCAGCATTGCGAGCAAACGTTCTTCAAGGCTAAACACTTCAACGGCTTGCCGCACAAGCAAGTGTTGTTTGACAAAACGCGGCTTCTGTTTGTTTGCTTTTCTAACTGTGCTTGTTTTTACTTCCAACTGTTGTTTCCTAACACTTGTCAATAATTAATACATGAGGTTTGTTGACTAAATCAGGGTTTCTCAAACTTTTGGTGTTATGGAGCCCATGAAGAGATTGACCATAATTTCCGGAGCCCCACAATAAATTTTATTAATGCCGTTACTGCTTCTTTAGGCAGTTGCAAAATTAGCCAACTCAGTATTTTCATAAGTAAACGAATAGCTCGCAGAGCCCCGAGGTTTCTCTCACAGAGCTCTGGGGCTCCGTACGGAGCACTTTGAGAACCTATGGACTAGATGACCGCCAAGATCTTCCACCAATCCCGTGTGACACAGTGACAATCTTTGCTTAACATCGACAAATTCTCTTGCCATTGTGTTTTATTTATTATAATTTCCATTGACAATTGGTTACTTTTGTATTGGTTCTGAGTGAGTTACGACGCCTCAAGAATGGCGTCCCACAGGGATCCGTCCTGGCACCCGTACTTTTACTTCAACATCTACACCTCTGACCTGCCAACTACCCTTTCCAGCAAGTATGCATATGCTGACGACCTGGAAGTTAAAGTTCAGCACTACGAAAACGGTGTCGGCGGTCTTCCATCTCAACAACAAGGAAGCTAAATGTGAGCCGAAAGTCAACTACAACAACAAAACCCTGCCCTTTTGCTCCGAGCCCAAATACCTCGGAGTAACGTTGGAAGAAGTCGCGCACGTATCGCCGCGGACACCTAGAAGTTACTTCGTAAAAAGCTGATATCACGCGTAACACTCTTGAGGCGGCTTGTTGGCTCGGGCAGGAGTGCTGGGGTAACAACGTTGCGAACATCCACATTAGCCCGAGTCCATTCAACAGCAGAGTGCTGGCTCCTGCGTGCTCACAGCCTCACATCCGCCCCATTGACCCTGTCATCAACAACGACGCATTGCGATCTGTAATTGAATGCCACTGGCCATGCCTGCGTCCTACACCAGCGGACCATCTTCCTATCCTCGCAGGCATCCAACCTGCTGAGCTTCATCGCAAAAGAGCCACACGTCGTGCCATTGAACCTGGACATCTGCTCCACTCAGTGCTCACCTGTCTACTGATTGCGAATGCACGGCATATCAAATGGATACACCCATTTGTACCCCCCGCACAACAACTCATCAGTTCATCTGACGATAACAATAGAAGTGCGGTGCTCTGGGCAGATCATACAGAGTGGTTGGAGAACAATGGAGAACAATACGAGACTCCGTACTTTTATCCCCGACATCGGCACCCACCCTCTCGGAATGGCCCTGCTAAGAACAGCGTGGGTCCGGCTTAACCACCTCCGCACTGGTATCGGACGTTTCCACTCCTGCTCATACAAATGGGTTATGGCCCCTTCTGCGATTTCCAAGTGTGGCGCAGAAGAGCAGACCTTCGACCATGTTGTCCTCCACTGTCCAATCCACCGACCTTCCCATGGATCGCATAGCCTGACGGTTCTGGACAATAGACAATCGAATGCCTGTTCAACACCTGCCCCGAGATTTAGTGCGGCCAAACAGTGGCTTGAAAGAACTGGCTCATACGAGGAAGAAGATTAACTGAGTCATACGAAACAATAAAAAGTCAATCAATCAATCAATTTTGCGTTTGTGTTGCAAGTAAAACAAGATTGACTAAACCACTGCTTTCAACCATGAATCGAACTCCAAAGTCGTTCAACACTCCAGCGACAGAATGTTAGCAAATTCCGAATGGTTGGCTGAGTACAGAGACCATGTAACAATAACTGCGAGTCACGGCAAAAGCAAGAGCAACAGAAGTAGCTAAAAGCTGCTGATAAGGTATTGTAAGTTTATGCGACACCAATACAGATCCTCTCTACTGTTTCTCTACTGTAAAATAATTAAACAGAAAATTTATCTTCAACGAAAAGTATGACTTCGAATGTCAAACCTACCGTGCAATTCTACACTATGTTGCAGAATGTGTCTTTTGTAGACAACACCTCGTCATGTATGCAAGCTAACTTTCTGTAATTAACGTAACATGTTACTTTTATGTCTTTCACAATAACGAAACCTCACCGAATCTGTGGCTTTAAAAAATTAACTAAGCAGAACCCACTCTGCGTAGGAAAAGCTTCCTGAGAAGCAATGCCAGCAGTAATATTCCGCTCACCTAAATCACAGCTTGCAGTTATTAGGCGAGTGATGTAATTGAAATTACCTCTTCACAGACCACGCGAGACTAGAAACGGCCGCCTACGCGTATCAACCTGCATTGCGAGTTGCTATTTTTTCATCAACTGTAATAAATATAAATAAAATTGCATCGATTGAGTTCAAACAGATGTTTCCGATTTAACCGAGTATTTCCTGCGACCCTAATCGCTAATTTTGGCTCTGCCTCCTGGCACCGGACGATCAGGCAGCGTGGTAGCTAGTTTGACCAGCGCAGTGACGACAAACTCGGAATGCTTAATCACCATTGCACTGGTACGCAAGCATTAAAAACACAAACTCTCTCGCTACAGTTTCTAGCAACAAAAACAGCAAAAAAACTGGATGCTTTAATGAAGTTTGCAAATAAAAGTGCAGAATAAAGCAACAAGTGATGTTAATACCTGCAGATCGTTTACAAACTATGCCGCGGATGTGAGACTCGCTGTTTGTCGGAAAGGGAAATGCGAAAATCCAGAGGGCTGCAACACTTCAAATTGGTTTATCCAGTTGGTTTGCCAACCAGGGAAGAATTACCAAAAAATTGCAAAGATAACAGCTTAATACGATTTCTCTCTACTTAAGCTCTGATCAAGATGCTTAAAAGAAATGGATTAAGACTAAAGTGTAGTAGACAATATGGAATAGATTGCACTGAATTGTTTTCGGTTCTTTTGAACTCCATTCACAATGCCAAAACATTTTACGACATTGCTAGACCTATAGTGGACCCATCATTGCACTGCACAGTGTTTTCAGTGCAGACCAAGGGTAAGCTGCCCAGGCCAGTCCAGAATCAATGAAATACAGCGAAACTGCGTAGCAGGGTTGCGGAGTCGGAGGTAAAATGTCCAACTCCAACCCTTCCAAAATTTTGAACTCTGACTCACGACTCGGACTACTCCGACTCCTTACGTGAATGAAGTTTGCCCGTCAACAATTTTGCAGCAACTAGCAATCAACGGAAATCGTGGTATACGAACAATAATTCTGTTTCAGTTAGTTTCAAAAAAATTGTACCATTTCAACAGGAATTCCCAACTTTAGGGTGTGATGTAAAAAATTATTCAATTGGACTCCCGGGGTCGAAGTCGGACAAAAAATCCGATTCCGACACCGACTCCTAGTGTTCTTACGAATCCGACTCCGACTCCACACAAAAAAAACTCCGACTCCTTGCCACTCCGATTCCGCAACCCTGGTGCGTAGCATGTAAGCTTGAAATTTTCGAGAACGTCGAAACCGACTTCAAAAACGGCATAACCGGTTCTTCACCATCAGCAAACGACAAGCTAAACCTGCTTTTTCGTTCCCTACACACATTAGTCTAACTCGCATTTCCACCGCGCAGGAGGGCTAATAAAGGCTAATAATGCTAACTTGCTAACTTGCTAACTTCAGTCTGAAAACTTTGCTGTGAAAATAAGGACTTGAGAACTGTGCTGCCAAATATATGACAAACTCCAGCCAACAAACAATGTTGCAAGCATGGTTTTCGTCTTGCTGAGGAATTTAAAACACGACCAACCAGCACCTCAGCCAGCACCATCTGACTTCCGCAAAACGCACGTAACATAACGCTGCATTCCTCTACAGAGTCTACACCAATTTCTCATGAACGTTAATAAAATAACGAAATGCAAAAGCGGTTTCCGCAAAATTACAGCAAAAATTGTCGGAGCGCGAAAGAAAACAACATAGAATGATATCGCAACAATAGTAGCGACCTTAATCTTTTCTTTTTAAAATGGTGTTGTTTTGCATGCTCGAGCGTTATCTTACATCGAACGAATTCGCTACAAGTACGATTCACGTTTCTTGTACAAACGCGTTTCTTCGTGAAACCTTTTATTTTTTTGCAGCAAACTTCAGCAGGAGTTACCAAGACAACTTATCTTGTAAAAGGATATTTTTGAACGTCAATAACGCAATTCCGGATGTCAAGTAATTTCAACCCTCATGGAAATATAAGTAAAACGAACAGCGTAAGAAATGTTCTTGCCTCCTATGTGATCTTTCATAATGACTCTTTCGTGAAGGTAAATTTTCAACGCTACGGCATAATTGACTTTTTTTAACTGTAAACAACTGAAGTCAACGAAAGTTAACCCAGTCTTAGAAAACCGAGAAAATGACATTCTACTGGACTTAGGAGGTGAAAGCAAAACCGCGGGAACCTTTCATCGTGCCTTTCTAGCGCATATATATTCACTTAAAACTTGAACCACATTATCTGATCTCTGCCTCACAATCCGGTCGCTCTAACACTCAGCAAAAGCAGTTACGACTCAACAGTTTTTACCAAGAACCGTTTTACACTCGCGCATCGAATGGACAATGAAGGCAACCTGACTTCCATCACGACGTGATGAATAATGAACGCTCGATTGTGAGTTACAAACATCCTATTGCCAGAAACCGCCAAACGTCATACACCACTGCATGCACAACCGGTTGCTCAATACATGCCACTTATTTACCGACGAGGGTTGCTTGACTGACACTGGGTCAGTAATTGCTGATCGTTGGGTTTTTCCCACTTGAAAAGATGCTGTTCAAACATGTTAAGTAAGGAAACGTAAGTCGTGTTTACACCAACATCTAGGGCATGGGCTCTTAACCTGGGCTCCGTGAACCCCTTAGGATCCATGAATGTGTTTTAGGGGGTCCGCAAACCAATCAAGAAATTCCGCTAGTCTTATCCGCCCCTTTGGGCCACCATCCAGCTGAATCGCACCCAGGGATATCCAGGAATTTCTAGAATCTGTGATCGCACCACAACTAGTTTTGCATGTTCATGTTGCAAGACGAAAGTAAAGACTGTTGCAAGACGAAAGTAAAGGATAAAGTAAAGACTAACGTATTCCTTTTACCGCCACATATGTGACCTTCCCCAGCACCACCTGGAAATGATTTCAGCACCCCCTGGGGGTGCTGGCGACCCAGGTTAAGAAACCCTGATCTGAGGAGATGAACAACTTGCTTGTCGCAGTTCACCGAAACTGCTGTTGCCTCCGTATAAGCTCCATTGGTTTGCAAAGTTTTTATAACAGGACGCGCGCTCCAGTGTATCACAATTACGTTTTAATACCGTGTTTATTCGATTGTTAGCCGCCCGCCACCCTCGATTGTAAGCCGCACGAAATGGTGTTAAAAAATCTATGTAAGCCGCCCTTGATTGTAAACCGCACTTACACATAGGTTTACCCAAGCTTTGAGATACTTTCACGTACTAGCACGTTTCGCATTTTCGGCAACCCTGGTAATGATGTTTGCACCACTACAACTGCCTTCTGTTCATCAAAATTCCTCCTGCGAAGGAGTGTGCACGTGATGCTGAAAAGATGAGAATGCTAAAAGAGAGTTTGGTCCTGGTCGACAAAACGTAGCCAAGGAAAGGCTGAGCGTCATCTAGCCTTTTCGATAAGGTAAAAAAAAAACAATGAAAGCCGCACGAAACGAAAAAAAAACATTGTAAGTCGCGATTTACAATCGAATAAATACGCTATTTGAAAAGTCAAAACTCCACAAAACAACGTTCTCTCAGAATGTGTTCGCTGTTCGCTGTCATTGCAGTGATTACGTCATTAACAAACGTCACCACTTCGCCCGAAACAAGCGTCGGCCGGGTCAACACTGATGGGTGTGACCAGGGTCAAAAGAAAAGGGGTAAATGGGTTTGGTGAGGTGAAAAGGATAAAACCAATTGTAATTTTTTCTTCACGTTTTGGTGATGGGTTGCGCTTGCTAAACGGCCCCATGGTTTGCGGCACCTCCATTACAGGAGACTCGCTGAAGTTAGAACTGGATGAAACGAGTGCAGTTCTTTTTTACTAAACTCTTTCGATCTTGAAGGAACAGTAAGACTCACCTAACGTGATCTTTTGCATGCACCGAACGTACCTAACTAAACACCAGGTAAATTCTCAAGTTACCCTGTTGGCTAATACTAATTGAAAAAGTTGCTTGGTGAAGTTAACCAGAAATTGATCAATAAGCTTCTTGTTACACGAATAGATCTTGACCACTGTTCCCTCTGAGGTGCTCAACCGCGCAAGTACGCAATACCACCAGACCATTATTTGCGCAGTGAAATCTCTGTCGCGCACGTGCAGCATTCCGAATTTAGCATCATCGCATAAACATTTCACCACTTGAAACGCTTCACTGGTTGTTTGTCTACACGGTTGAGCAATTGCACGCTCACTGAAACATTTGTTCAGTGTAAAATGTTCTTGGAGCGAACACTTATCCTGACAAGAGTTTTTGGTAAAGGATGGTGTTTGGCAGGAAGGGACATAAGGTCTCGTATACCCATTTTCGGGAGTCCCGTTTTAACTTGCGTTTTTGCACGTATTTCGCAAGGTTGTCCATGGGACATATTTATTTGTCCCATTCCCATCCCATAGCAATTTATGCCCATCCCATCTCATCCCATCCACGGGACGTTTCCCATGGGATTCCCATAGGAATGACATTCCCATGGACAAGCCTAGGGTTGTCCATGGGACATATTTATCTGTCCCATTCCCATCCCATCCCATAGCAATTTATGCCTGTCCCATCCCATCCCATGGGACGTTTCCCATGGGATCCCCACAGGAATGGCATTCCCATGGACAATCCTGGTATTTCGTATACTGTTGTGCTCAGTTCAGAATACTTGCTGTTTGTACCTATCATACCTATCAAAAACTACCGGGCAAAAAATCATCAGGAGAGCATTCATTCCGAAAACATCGCTAAACATGTGTGAAAATATTGGAGGAAACCGTGATTCATAAACGAATAAACTAGCTACAATGCCATCGAACATTTTGTTTGAAAAGATGCCGTTAAGTAATTGCAACCCTTTTTTACACAGCGTCAACTTCCACCACCGAAGGATGAGTTGCTTGGAACGAGGATGCAGAATTCTCGTCTGTTCACTAATTTAACACTTATCCATGTTTGACAAGATGCAGGGGAGCGAACATTAACACAAAGACAGCAGCAAATCATTCCATTTTCCAATAATTTTAGCGCGTCAAAGCGTTTGTGTGCTAAAACAAATAAAGAAATTCAGATGTATTTGAAAAAATAAGTCCGTTGGAAAATTACTGCCTTGTTAACAGAGGTGTGACCTCTAAACAGGAAACGTTTTAGACAGCCAAGATTAGAGCATTCACTAATATGCAAGCAGCGACCCAAACGTGTGGTCTACAAAGTTAAATGAAAGAGCTTAGACTTAGAGCTTACAAGAGCTTACCGAAGACATTGATTGTATATGACGTAGTTATTGGCAACAACGGCATTTTTTGTGCACACAAATCACATGTTGCATTAACACCTTCAAGAATTTTTTTAATTTATTGAAATCAAATAAAAACTCTTTTGTCTACTGCACGAGAATATAGCAGAAAGACGGCCAAACAGACGTGTGGAAGCAGGTTAGGCTTACAACAGAAGCAAGGCAAGCTAAACGAAAATAGAACCAGTAATGGCGGGCAGAAAAAGAATGAAGTGTTTAGTGCCAGCGTAAATTGTCAAAACAGTTTACAAATCGGGTTTCAAATGCGATTCCTGGACACATTTTCAAAGATGCATCTTCAATAGTTTATAGGATATGGGGCGCGGAAAACGTGAAAGCAGCAACTATTTCCCCTTGTGTCGAGAAACGTATGCTNTAATATGACCTTTTCATACCTACCAACTGAACTTTAAAATTNTCAAGCAACTTTGCTTATGGCTGGAATGAAAATTTTTNAAAAGATATTGTTGCAGTCTTCAGCCGATCATTGCGCATTTGAAGTGTAACAATTGTAACGAACTCTTTGAACGATCATAGTGAAAAAACAGCGCTCACTTNATCGTACAGCAACCGTCAACAACAATAATTTCACTTTTCGCTTCCCGTGACAGCTTTCCTATTCTGTTGCCCACAATTTATCTANGCNTCCCGATGGCACTTGTAGGCTTTGAACTTCCCCTACCAAACATAAATCAGAAAATATTGTCTGCCACGACACCAGGTGGCTCCCGATCACACTGATCAAAAGATAAACTTCTTTCTGAGCTTTTCAACCGCCTACGCCTGCCTTTTCTTGCACGCCCTCAGTTTCCCAATTTAGCTGAACTGTATCACATGCCATGGCAGCAGTGAGTNTTGTAGATGTGCGACTTCCACTTCAAGCCCCTCNACAGAACTGCTTCTGGCGAGTATACTGCGATAGCCGAACAAGTGCGTCAACTTCGACCGCGGAAACGATCAAAAGGTTACTACCAGGNTGACACAATGACACGCTAGCCCACGTCCCTCGTAAATAACAGTACTAATTCAAACATTTACTGTTTATAAGGTGTGGGCAAACTTGTCACTCACGACTGACGTCATATCGTCTTTCCCTGTGTGACATTTTATCTGTACGCGGCGGGGAAACAGAGGAGATCGTCCTAACACCGCTGGAACATAGTGAAAATCGGACAAATTTTGTTGAAAATTGGGCAAAGTTACTTACGCTAAAATTCTTGAAGCTTTGCAAAATGTTCTAAGTGTCTTAAAAACTTCGAAATTCGTGCAAAAGTTGCACAAAAGTTAGGTAGTGACGAGCAAATGATGCTTGTTGGTCGTCTGGATATTTTCACAACGAAACGTGGAAATTGAAGGACAAAAATGAGGAAACGTGCGCTGGAAAGTGGTGTAGAGCCGTTGAGGATGATCTTGTTTCTTTCATGCCCGACAACAAGAGGAAATTACTTGACGAAATTAGTGTTGCAATTGGTAAACAGGCAACTGAGCAATAATACGAAAATCTCGGTAAAATTTTTTCCAAATCCCCAATTGTGGTCTTCCGTAGACCTGTGGCACATTTAAATTCTGGAGTACCTGTTCGCTGCTTCTATATTTTGCCACACACGTTAAACATCGTGTAACGCGTGATTCTGTCTGAACCTGAGCGTCGAGCGCATTCCCTGTGTAGCCGAAAGGAAGCATAAGAGCGCAAGTTTTAACCTCAGATAGTGTTGCCAGCTTGTTTTTAAGTCAAAAATCCGCTCGGTCAGCATGAAGAACGTGCATTTGGTAATTACCTGCAGTCTCGCAGTCCACCAAAACGTCAAGCAAACAATCGATCCAATAAAACCGTATGATGCAAGGTGGTAATTTGATCAATGCCATAGTTGCTCATACGTGTGGTACGCGAAGAGACGGCTAATGTCCGATGGACACCAAGCACGTTTTTTTAGACTGAGGCCACCGTGGCAGACAACGTTCTCTCAGAATGTGTGCACTGTTCGGTGTTCACTGAAACTGAAGTGATCACAACGCGCCAATCACGGTGGCCCCGGTCAAACTAGCAACTGGCATTCGTGCCTGTGTGTGTTTGCGCGTGTATTTTGGTGTGTGCATGTGTTGCGCTTGTCGGTAAAAACGCGTGGGATATGATATCAGCTCACCGCTACCACTACGTACCTTTGGCTTTGGGACAAACGGGCAGTCAAACGTTGCTGACGACTCGACCAGCGGCTTCGGCCTGGTTCGTGTGCCTATGCCTACCTCTTCTGGGCCTTGCTCTCCTAACGCCACCCACACTTTAACAACAACTCCACATCCCCGCTACCTCAAGAGAAGAATGACTGGCTGTGACATAAAGAGCGCTCAATCAAACACTAGCATTGTTGTCCGCAGCTACTACTAACCAAATAAAATTGGTAAACTCCTCCAGATGGTAAAGAGGGGTACTTTTGGGTGCAAATCAAATATTTTCGGGGAGACTACCCGTCTGTGGTTGCGGGCATTGAAAAAATCTTTATATACTTTTCTTTATTGGAAAAAACGTACTTCCCTAAAGTTTGGTGGTGGCCCTTGTCACCCACTTCGGCACTAGTTACTGATCTTATTTAAATATTCGCAATTAAATTATTAAAAACTTTACATTTCAAAATCAAAGAGTAAGCCGAAGAACGAATGCATTACATGGATGCGAGACTACAAGGGGGTTCCGCGCAATTTTCGCCTTTATCTTTTCTTAAGAAATCAATATTTTTTCCTGCATCGTATGCGTCGCTACACTCATCCTGTAAAACTTTCACAGCGCAGTCGCTTGAGTTCAAAATAATGGCTTAAACTTTTTTCTATGCAGGTTGGAAATAAAGCGGCATGTTTGTGACAATTACACAACTTCGTCACAGTCTAATCAATCTCAGTTGTAACTCAAACGCACAAGAGGTATCCAATGCCATTAAACCACAATCCAGGCATTAGCTTTGCCACCACTGTTATACTGTTCAGAGCCACACCATCCCAAACAAGACTTTTGATTCAGTTAACATTCAAAATACTTCAAATTATGTATAATTACAGTTCAAGTGTAGAGTCCCACAGAACTAGTTGCTTCACTCTACGCTAGTGGTTCTCAAAGTGGTCGATACCGACCCGCAGGGGTCAACTGGACCACCCAAGGGGTCGATATATAGTCACGGGGTCGAATGGGGGTCACTGAATGGCCAGGGGGTCAATGAATGACTGCTGGGGTCTACTGGAGCAATGAAGCCTTCAAATCAAAATTATTGTTAATCGGGCAAGGAAAACAACCGGTCAACAAATCAAACAAAATTAAGAGGGCTGATGAAATCTCAGCTACAGTAATTTAGAAGTACATTCGATTCTAATAACTAATTATTAAATCATCCATTGTGATGATATTATGAAAACTGTTCTGTTTGTTACGTCACAAACATCATTGTAGTGCCTGTGTCGTAGTTCGGCAGTTGTTAGA
>JGI24159J19872_10002760_pt1 | contig 21276 bp, 16 predicted proteins | sample Ectturendosymbi4_FD_19872 | JGI IMG/M metagenome (IMG submission 19872) | reverse complement strand
TACTTTCTTCCTAGGTGTGACTTGCAATAAATGTGCAAAGTACAAATCCACAATACATCAGATAGGTACACATGACAATGTTTTAAAGAGTTAATGTCTTTGTCGTTGTTTAGTTTTCAGCTTCGTTCGACTTGTCGTGAGTTCGTCGGTAAACTTCTAAGTCGCTTTCTTTAATTATTTTTCTCCAGTAATCGAAGTCTTCTTTCGTTGTTATTTCAGAATCACAAGACGTTTCATGTTGAGGAGCCAAGACGAACTCAACACTGGCTGTACCAGGGTCGGAATACTAATAGCCTACATGATAGTGTTGCATCTGCAGATTTGAGATGCCTGCGAATCGCTGCACAGATTGCTTGCCATTCTGGAATAAATGATGTAAGCCTACATCACCTTAAAGAACTACCAGGCAGTATATCACATCAAACGTATTCTTTCTTAGTTTGAAGTTGCATTTACAAGTTGCAAAAGATAAAGAAAACAGGAAGCTTTTTCTGTTCTATTCCTTAAAGCACATGCTTGAAATGATAATATACACCAGGGTTTGCCGCTGTCAACATCGTATTTCGACTGCAATGTGTGGTATTATTAATGACAGTTTGATTGTTGTTACGATGTTATTACCGTTGTTATTTTGTATGTTTGAGGTTGCTTTGTAAGAAAGTCAGTTGTTTGTTGCACAAAGACTGCAACTGCAATACGATAATGGTGGTTACTTTCACTCCAAACACTGTTAGTTTTATCGCATATTTTGGGCTGCAATTTGGGCTAGTTTGGAGTTTTTTGGGCTGGTTTTGGGCTTGTTTTATGAGGACATTGGGCTGGTTTCTCAACCAGCATCCGGCAACACTGGCTGTCTCTGTCTTCTTGTTTCGACGTGTCCTGCGCAGGGTAGGTGCTGCTGTGTAGTAATGATGAAATGAATGATCCAACGTGATGCAATCACAGCTGGGCAAGGAGATCAAGATCTACACATCACAAGTAAGAACTTTTACAGATGAAATTAAAAATATATTTAGTGTTTTTAATTTGGGTGATTGTTGCCTGTAACTCCAGGGAGTCCCAGGCATGGCTGTGAACAAATTCAGGAAACCAAGCATTTTTCAGGGGGAAAGTGTGCTCGAAACTTTCTAGTTTGTTTTTATTAATGGCGAATGCAGAGAAATGAGACGCAAAACTGAAGTGGGAACGATGCCAACTTACTATAACTATTATGTTAAGGTTTTGGTGCTTGTAACTTGTAAGCCTCGTACTATGGACTTCGTGGCTGAATACAAATAAAATTGGTGACGGGTCAATGGAAGCACCACGTATTGATGATATTCGTACAGGAGCGTAACGAGGAGGGAAAGGGGGCACAATTCCCCGGGCGCCGAATCACTGCGGGGACGCCAAAAAGTCTCAACAATATCACAGGTACTTTCTTCAACGCAGTAAATTGCTTCCGAAATATCTCAGGTTCGAACATGGGGGCGCCAAACTTGCTTCTAGCCCCGGCGACATCAAACCTCGTTACGCCCCTGTATTCGTGCATGGTACTAGTGCATGAACCCTTGTGTAGGCCTATATATATGTATGACGTGTTGTGCGCGTTGAACGTAACTGTGACTTCATTCTACTTGCCGATGTTTGAGACATGTGCGCGTCGTTATCTGTTCTACGTTATCTACTAATACAAGCCATCACAAAATCAAGATGGTGGCAGCGGTGGGATTCGAAACCACGCCATCGAACTGAATGTTCTGAATCGGTGTGAGCAATGACATCAAACAGCTCGCCGAAAATTGTGCCGTGTGTCAACAGACCAAACCGTGTAACTCTAAGGAACCTTTGCAACAACATGCTGAAGGTAGAATGCCTTGGGAAAAATGTGGTGTCGATTTGTTTGAATTCAACCAAAAATAGTCTTTGGTCACTGTTGCCTATTTTTCCAATTTCTTTGAAATTGACTTTCTCACCTCTACGACCGCAACTGCTGTGATACATTGTTTGAAGCTCCATTTTACTCAATACGGTATACCGAAATGCATTGTGTCCGCAAGGGGATTGGGATTGGGTTAAAACCCTCCCTTGAGCTTGATATTTCACAAAAAAACATTACCTGCGCAAAGGAGATTAATTGTTTTCGCATACTTATTGCTTCTTAATTTGTCGACTTGATGCAAATACCACGGAATGAATTTACATGCAAATTTCAAGGAATATTGTAAATGGGCCAAAAAGTAATAATTAGGTTTTAGTGGGTATCTGGAATCTGGGTTATTGTCTGCATCCAGAAACCATCTCACCACTTTTTGCAAACCTTTCGTCCACTATGCGCATGTTTAAGATTGTGTTCCGCGATAGTTCACTTTATCCGAAACAATTGTGTTTATTTTGTCTAATATGGCTGATCAGCGCAAGCGCTGACCGCATTGGCAACATTACCAATTTCTGCTGCATGATAGAACTATTGCAAGAGCTCAAAAACAGCAGTTGCAACATAGAAGCATTCAGACATGTGATACTGTCTCAGCAGGGAAAAAAGGAAACTAAAGGTTTGCTGGACTTCTATACATAATAAAAAATCGAACGTTGTCTTATGTACTTCATGCGTATTCTCAATTCTTGTGTAGTTTAGCAAGATTCAATCTTACAAACCGGAGTGTGCGCCAGCCAGTCCAGCCGCATACTTTTTGTACTCGACTGCTCGTATTCGACAAGACATTAGGGCAGACTGAATTTGCAATTGCTCTGACGCAGTGATCAGTGTGTTTTACTCCCCTGTTTTAAATGACCCTCCCAAGAAGAGCCTGGGTCCGGCTTAAACGCCTCCAATCCGGTGTCGGACGTTTTCGCTCCTGCTTGTACAAATGGGATATGGCCTCCTCTGCGGCCTGTGAGTGTGGCGCAGAAGAACAAACCGTCGATCATGTAGTCCTCCGATGTCCAATCCATCGACCTCCCCCTGAACTGCATGGCCTGACCGTTCTGGACGATGAGACAATTGAATGGCTGCTCAACACCTGCCCCGAGATCTAGTGCGGCAAAGCAGTGGTTTCAACAACTCGCTCAAAAGAAAAGAAGACGCGCAGCCTGATATTTTTGCAGTTAGGAACTGTTGTGTCGTAGCGTTGAGTTTATTTACATCCGATATGCAACTTGGAGCGTTGATAGGTTATATTTAGTGAAATAACACATAAAATAAGGGGAATGCGTATAGAAGAAAATGCATATTATTTCAACAAACTTCGTCAAAACGTTGGTTTGGAACAGTGGCGTACGCAAAAAATTTTCATGGCGGCGGTTTCATTCAGTGGCGTATGGTGGTCATTTGTATTTGGTGTGCGCTGTTTGTGACGTCACAATTTGACGTCATGTTAATGTTTCCAAACCAACGTTTTGGCGAAGTTTGTTGACATAATACGCATATTTTTCTACATCCACTCCCCTCATTTTATGAGTCATTGCACTGAATATAGGCTGAACTATGAGCGCTTCAAGTTAGGCTATCAGAGGAAAATAAACCAAACGCTACGACACAGCAGTTAATAACTCCAAAAATATCAGGTTGCATGTTGAAACAGGGGAGTAAAACACACTCATCAACACGTCAGAGCATTTTGCAACTGCAAAATGAGGCTGCTCTAATGTCTTGCCGAATACGAGCAGTCGAGCATAGAAAAAGTTCGGGCTGGATTCGGTGGAGCACACCCCGGTTTGCAAGATCGAATCTTGCTAAACTACACAAGAATTGTGAATGTGCATAAAGTACGCACGAAAACGTTCGATATTTTGTTATTTCTAGAAGTCCAGCAAACTTTTAGTTTTCCTTTTTCCCTGCTGAGACGTTATCAAATGCCTGAATGCTTCTATGCTAACAGCCGCTGCTTTTGAGCTCGTGCAACAGTTCTATCATGCTACAGAAATTGGTAATGTAGCCAATGGGGTCAGCGCTTGCACTGCTCAGCCATAGCAGACAAAGTAAATGCAATTGTTTCGGATAAAGTGAACTATCGCGGAACACAATCTTAAACATGCGTAGTGGACCACAGGTCTGCAAAAAGTGGTGAGATGGTTTCTGGACGCAGACGATAACGCAGATTTCCACCGAAACCTAATTATTACTTTTTGGTCCATTCACAATGTTTCCTTGAAATTTGCATGTAAATTCATTCCGTGGTATTTGCAGTACCGCAAGTCGACGAATTAAGAAGCAAAAAGTATGCGAAAACAATTAATCTCCTTTGCGCCGGTAATAAAGTTTTTGTGAAATATCAAGTTCAAGGGGGGGTTTAACCCCAATCCCCCTTGCGTACGCCCTTGGTTTGGAAACATGAATATGAGGTCAAATTGTGACGTCATAAACAGCGAACACCAAATACAAATGGCCAACATATGCCACTGAATGAAACATCCCTCGTGAAAATTTTCTGCTTACGGCACTGTGTGTCTGATTCAGGTCCTCAGTTTGTGTCCAGCCTCTTTGCTGATTTTTGTCCTTCATGGCGCATACTGCATGTTAATTCAATTCCGGGATACCAAAATGAGAAAGCAGAGGCTGCTTTTAAATCAGCTAAGAATATCCTCATACGCACTGCTTTACAACATCAAAATGAGTATTTAGCCTTGCTAGAATTGCGCAACACATCCCGTCAAGACGTTGTAAAAGCCCAGTTGAGATCAGGTTTAGCAGAGTGACGCGCTCTCTTTTACCTACCCTGCCCAAACCTTGCCACAACATAGATTTGAACAGACGCCCCAAGCGCCAGATCGCCATTAAGAAGTATTACGACAAACGTGCTCGTCCTTTGCAGCCACTGTGAGTCGGCGATCGCATAATGTTTCCAAGTCCCAACAAGGAGGGGTGGAAAAAGTGCCAAATATTCTGGAAACTTGGTACGCGCACATACACCATGAGATTGTCACTGGGTCTCTTGTACAAGCGTAACCGTGTTCATATCCGTTCTGCTATTTCTTCAACATGCGTTGTTCCTAGCCCATCCTCCCACACTAGTGTCTGCACCGCCTGCTGTTAACGACACATTTGCCAATGCGCGACCTCCGCGATTCCGCAGACCACCGGAACGATTACGAGATTATGTGTACCATTCCACTCTGTGCCAAATCGACCACATCCTAATGAAAAGGGGATGTTGTTGATACTCGTGCATGGCAGTCCTGTCTCCACGGGGGGCGTAGCTCCCCAAACAAAGCTCCAAGCCTCCCAAATTGAAATATGAAACACTATACTTAGTGGAATTTCTGTCAAATTTGAATATCAAGCCCCCTATTGACGAGGACGACTTCCTGGCGGCGGTTCTGGTGCCTGGTACTAGTGCATGAACCTAGTATGTGACTTACTGTGCGCGCTTGAGCTTAACTGTGACCTCATTCTACTTGCCCATGTTTGAGACATGTGCGCGTCGTTATCTGTTCTCTTTAGTTATTAACACAAGCCATCACAAAATCAACACCACGCGTCAACTATTTCTTACACACCCAGTAACGCCCAGCATGAGGCTGGGCAGGCCGCAAGTATCTTTTTAAAGTCTTCGGTATGACCTGACCGGGAATCGAACTCAACGTTATCAGGTTTGGCAGCGCTTGCTCAACCAGTTGCACCACTTAGCCTGTGTTTTGCTTCAGTCTCTTCGAAATTCAGTTGCACGTATCAACAAGAATTTTTTAACGAAAAAGTTTTTTGAAAGCAAACCTGAATGCAGCAGTGTGGACCGGCTTTTTTGTCAACTTATTGTAGCCTATAAGCATAAAGCCGGAGCATGCACTAGACATCTCTCGAAGCGCGTGATAAGCAGGGTTGCGGAGTCGGAGATAAAATGTCCGACCATTTCAAAAATATCCGACACCGACTGCAACTCCTTAAATAACGTGAATGAAGTTTGGCTGTCAACAATTTTGTAGCAACTAACAAACGTGGTACACAGCAAGAATACCATGTCAACAGGAATTTCCAACTTAGGAGTGCGATGTAAAAATGATTCCATTGGATTTCTGGAGTCGGACAAAAAAATTCGATTCTGACTCCACCCAAAAACCTCCGACTCCGTAACCCTGGTGACAAGTCTCACTGGAGGGGATCTGCACCACGCATAAAGCGTCCAAGCAACAACTTTTGAATATTTCTGTTGTTTTTTTCTCGGATTTGAGGTTCTGTTTTTGGGTGGCCTTTGATGGAACGTTTCCAGGAAAACGAGGGCTTTATTTCTTGCAGGAGGGTGTTGCAGACGCCCTTTCTGGGAGACGACCAAACAGTCACTATTTTCGTCGACATTTTTCGAATTCGTAAAATTTTTATAAAAAACTAGTTTTTTCTCTACAGTTGCTGAAACCCAGTGTTTTTCAACCTTTTGCGGAAGCTTCCGCAAATGTTTGCGTTGCTCATGGATCCCTATGCAATAATCCAAGTGTCTATCTTTCTGCAATTTCAGTCTGTTGTGGCGGTACCCCTGGCAGTCACTCGCGGAACCCCGGTTGAAAAATACTGCTGTAACCAATCGATTGCTGCTCTGCTGACAGTCAAGGCCTAATATATCACTAGAACTGGTTTTATGCTGACCACTGATCTTAACATTGGGCTTTTGTCTCCAACGTCGGATATTTTCAGCCGGGTCTGTTCCGATGATATACAGTAGGTCCTTGTCATTCGCAGTCACTGCAACGCGCTCGGCTTCCGAGGTTTTACACGCGGCGATGCTTCTGAAACTTAAAATGATATCCCAAAACAGATCTGTTCATAACAGACCATGCTTATAACACACCACATCCATAACAAACACATTACGAAGGTTGTCTGTTATGAACGTGATGTGTTAACAGGTCTGTCTTGAAAGGAAACCACTTAAAATTTAATTTCTAGCTGATTCCTGCTGTGCTTGTAACTTGTAAATTTCGCTGTGCTTGTAACTTGTTCTCGTGTCTTCAGGGGCGGAGGTGCGTGCATACGGGATGGGGTAAAGCTGCTGACACCAAAAATGCGAACAAAACCAGACAAGTTACAATTAACGCATGTAATAATATAAACGTTCTCCGCCATGTGGTGCTCGGATTTGTTTAATCCGAAGAGAGGGTGCTGTACTCTGACAATTTGAAAGGATTGTCAAACAGGTCGTTCATCTACCACTGCAATGAGGGAAGAGCTTTTTGCTCTATTTGGAATGCGTTTTTTAGATTCTTGCAACCACCAACACAACTCTGTTAATAACCAAGCCAACCTTCTTACGACTGCATTTACTAATAGGTGCACACTTGCACACAAAAAGACACGCCATTAGTTGTTCATTGTAAAGCCGGACGAGTGCGGAAAGAAAAAGCCGACTTAGTGGCAACGGTGATAACTTCCATTTCTACGGACATTAAACACCATATCAAACGTCCATTTGATTGTGCATTACCTACTGATACGGCAGCCTTGACCTAGCTGGGACCCACTCCCACAAAACTTTCAAACACATGCAGCTGTACATCTTTCCCGGTCAAGTTTACAGATCCTACTGTGCAAAAAATGCAAACACGCAAACCAACAAACTACAAACGTTTCGCTAACATCATTGCTCAGGATAACCCCAAAAGTTTTAATCAACTGATTTCCAAGCACTAAGTGCTTCAAGGAGTAATGATGCACGAAACTAACGTCAGTTTATCGGCAAGATAATTGGCAACAGTCAATTATCAATGTCGTTGTTTTATGTTTTATACGCAAGCTTATGCGTGCTCTTAACACACTTACCGGACGTTTTTCGGACGAAAAACTGCATTAATAAAATTCCGCGCGTTTAGGTTCAAACATATTTAAATATTTTCACCATCTAGTAAGGAATCCGAAGCTTGTTGACCTATTTCCAGCTGCGTTACTAGACGCGGTACGTATGATGTCAATTGTAATTATAGCCACAGCTAAGTTGTTATCAGCTGCACACTAACTGATACAGCCTCTGGCTTTTGTAAGTCTGTCGCAGTTTCGAAAAAATGAAGCTCAAGGTCACAGTGGTGAGAAAACTTGATTGAAACGCGTTTGATCGTTTCCGTGTTCCCTTTGCGTTGCCGTGAAAACTGCATTGATGTTTACAAAACGGAACGTTGAAATATGGTTCACATAATAAGTAGTAGGTAATAGTTACAGAAACGGCGCTGAAGATGCTTTGTTGTTAATAAAGCGTGATAACGATGCTCGCATAGCTAGGCATCGCTGGCCCATCTTTGACGGTCAAACGCAATAGCAGAACTGAAATAACTTTTGTCTGGCATCGCGTAGCGGTAAATCGTTCCCGACATCCGTGGTAAACAACGTAACTCGCGTTTGTAACAACTCTTTAACAGTCTCGAACAAAAAACGGACGAATAAACGAGTTCTACTACAAGGGAGTGTGGCGAGAAGCACAAGAGCGAGCAAATTTTCAGCGGGTTCTACGACAACAGCGGAATGAGGAACGACTGCACGGAAGGTTTTTGACAGATTCTCATCGTGGACTCGAAAACCTCCCCGACTTGGTTAATGGACAAGCAGAGTCCCGCAGCAGCGTTGTACAATCGGCCTGTCAGCATGTTCCCAGCAGGCTGCGAATAAAAATAAAAACATCGTTTGACCTTGTCCGCTCCCGCAAATCGATTTCTAGCACCAGTCGATTACGAAACGACGCGGCTCCTCGAAATGCGAAACAACTTATCAACATTATTCTATTCAAAAAGTTTGACTCAAGCGCGCCGCTGGACAAACACGCATCTCTTGTAAGTGGCGTCTGAGCGGCTCGACGAAGTCGCAGCCCTCAAGCGGCTTTACTTGTTTCGCTCTTACAAGACTTTAAGGAACGTAGCAATTTATCAAGACATGCTGTGGATTACGGCTCGGTGAATACATGCTCTTGATCTGTGCCACCATGTCCTCAATGCAAGCACGAAAAAAAACAGAGATTAGGCGCCACAGCTAAAGATATGCAATCCTTCTCCGCACCTGATTTTTGTCACTGCTTGGCACTGGCATTGCACTGACTAGCATAAGCAATTCATTTGCAGTTATGAAATATCTTACCACTCAGTTTTTATCAGAACACACACACAGGTAAAAACATTTGGTTCTTTCGTAGAAATGATGAATAGTTACGTCTGCAACAACATAACTTTATTGTTCTTATTCAACACTGCTGCTTTTCTAATCCCCAAAGAAAAATATTTCCCGAAGCTAGTTGGTCAGGTTTACGTTTGGAAAACTGTCATTAGTCATTACTTTGAGGTTTAATGCTTTTGGGGAGTACGTTTCTTAAACTAAAAACTTCAACAAACTTGTTTCAGCTGCACCACTATGGAATCGACTATTACGTGCATCACAACGTTAAATATTATACCAGATTTCTAACAGCTTGGCTTCTTCGTCCAACGCAAAAACCCTGAAAGTGGCACAATACACAAAGCCAGGTAAAAACGGCAGAAGAACATTTTTCGAGCGAAACCACCTTCAGTAGGTCAACGCAGTGCAAATATTTGACCAAGTGCCGATCCGACACCGATCGAGCGTTAAACTCAATTTTTCGCTGCTCGTAAATCGCTCTTCAAAGCACTGGATAACGAACAGTATTGCGTGAACAGGTACTTGTGGGGTGAACGAATAAAAACTGCAAATAGCAGGGAAAAGAAATTGCAAACTCTCAACGTTTACCGTGCGGTTACAAGGTTACTCCATGAACAAGCATTTTTGCGCACGGTATTCGCAAAGTCGAGAGCGGTTTTCGGGGACATAGCAACATCAAATTCAAGGAGCAAAAGAAAGATTTCGCGATATTGCACTCTCCGATTAAAGTCAGCAACACCTGTTATATTAGGGAAGGGGTGGGCAAACTTGTTCAATGGAAGAGTCATTTGCAGAAAAACAAAACATTAGCGAGCCGCAAAATCAAGTTCGTAGCGTCCACAGATTCCGTAAATATTATGCAAGTTTTTCTAAACATTATCTGCAGTAATTGAAACCTAACAAACGCAATGTTCACCAATATTAGGTTTTTGTTTGATATGCTAGTCTCCGAACATCGAAAATCTGGACAATACGTTGCTAAAGCTGTGCGAATTAATTCTCCACGTGTTCATTTGTTAGGGTTGCACGGTGGTTTCCATATAAAAAATTTCGTATGCCTTCAAGTCCACCAAAATAAAAATTTAAAAACAGCAATATGTCGTGCTAAATACAGAAATGAGTCGTACATTTATGGTCCAAGTTCTGCGTATTTTGTTCCTGGAACCTGTCGCCAGAAATCAACTGTAGGGTGGCATTGACTGAAATTTTCTAAAGCTGGTTGTTCTTGCATTTCGGTTAGTTTCATTTCTACAGCAGACTAGTTTGTGACAAATGGTTGGCGAACTGAACAGCCATCACCGACCACATTAACGTTGAACGAATTTGCAAAGAATACGAAGCATGATTTTAACTCCTGCAAATGGTCGAATCTGGCTTGGAACTCCTCCAATAGTCCTGCGATTTATTTTTTTCTTCCACTTCGTGGCCTGCAATTGCCTCTTCATAAAAAGCATTCGTTCTCGTTCCAACATTGGGAAAATGACAACGTTTTTGACAATATATCTCATTGAAAAAATTTAATTTTGTTCAGGAAACTTAGCAGCCCCATTTCAGCTTTAGTTTCCCTGTTTTTATTATCAAATCACGTAGACTTCCTTCCTGGTAACTAAATTTACGAATTCTTGTCAACAGACTGATAAATGAAACAAACATTAAATACGAACTACCAATTTCCAATAATTTTGAGATATTATTCAGCTGGAAGAGCCACATAAAATATGTCGACGAGCCGCAGTTTCCCCACCACTGTATTAGGGTTTGCTCTGATTGGAAGACGGATTTCTAGAATCATGTAAAGCGGTACCAAGGAAATGATTTGTGCGATCGCGATGCAACATAAAACCTGAACACAACGAAGTTAAAGCGATCCTTAACCTTCACTACATTTCGATCATCAAGTTACGTGAGAAAAAGACCAATGGTTAAAACGAAGGAGAAAGCTACTTGAAAAAGAATGCAAAACATCCGCACTGGGCAAAAAAAGGAATGCGAAAGTAGAACACCTCGGCGCACTTCATTGAGGCACGAAGGCAAGTGAGCTACGAGTTAAAAGTGATCAACTGTCTAACTGCCAACAAGTCTTGTTTTAAGACACCTCTGCGTCACAATGATGGATGCGGGTCATGCTTCAGTAAAATCAGCGTCTAGGCGTAGCCAGGAGGGGGGCACGGGCATCCCACATTTTTATCACATTTAGTCATTTTGTGCTTTGAGAAGCGGCGTCCCAATCCCAAACAAAAATACCGCTGCTCGCCTAAGTCAAACATTTTGCCCCCCCCCTATAACTTTTGGGCTGGCTACGCCACAGCGCGAGGATCTGCAGGTGAAATACCTGTCAGTGTGTGTTAAGCTATTTAAAACGGGTTGGAAATAAGTGCAGTTTAAAGATTTAACCCAATTTTCAAGTCGAAAAAAGGGCTTTAGTGACAAATTCCAAAAAGTGTACCATTTTAACAACTGCATGGCGGTGCCATATCTGCAACGTGATGTCGTTTAGACGATTTTGTTTTGCAAGAGATAGACTTTTCCAGCCCAAGGATGATACGTTCGGTTTTGTCTTGTAAAAAGCGGTGGCAGCTGAGCGCTTTTTTCTGAACGACCGCATCTTTTTACGTAGGTCACCTACAAGCTGAACGAAGAACGACTTAGTTATCATGCGCAAACAAAGAAGTCACCCAAAACTTCGAGGTCAATGTTGAAGAACAGTGCAACGTATCGAAACAAAATTGATGTTATTTTTGGCGAGGATGTCGCAACGCCAACTCAGCTTGAAAAGTAAACAATGCCTTGAAGTAAATTTCGTGTCGGTTGTACGGAAGGACATCGGTTCTGGCTGACGCAGGAGAGACAGGAACACTGGTGCATGCTGGCTTTTACTGGAAACCAGTGTGGGGAAAAATCTGAGGGTTGCGCAAGACATGACTTCGCACGTCATGACTCATTTCTTCATACCTGCACGTGAGTGACGCTTCTTGCATCGGAACCTTATCACAACACTGCACAGAAGTGCTGGAAAAGAATTGTGAATCCTGGCAAACATTTCAAAACAACCTGAACAACGCCCGGTGGAAATCTGAAAAGCGGTGACATGCGCAATTACGAATTAGGGCGACAAAGCGTGATTGATATTTTTGGAGTATGCTGTTTATTGGCGGCGAAACAGCTGACGGACCGCTTGCTCATAAACGCCTGCAAAGCGTTGTCACCGTTCGACATTTAAATACAGGGACCGGCAACCTACGGCCCGAGGGCCGGATCCAACCCGCAACCTCTACCGAATTGTAGGAAATGTATGACCCGCCTAGTGGTATTGTATTTCATGAATCTACCATCTTTGCAACTTCTTGTATTACATACTTACGAGGAACTAGTTATGAGATACCGCACTTTGCTGTAAATGCACTGCAGGCTATGTCGCATTTTGGGCTTTCGTTATCAACTGTGAAATCAGGAATTAAACTGGTTAAAAGTCAATAAACTCCTAAGATTTAACAACAGCAAAGGAAACAGAAGTGTTGGTGGAAAATGGCCCGCCATACCTTGCCGAGTTTGTTTTTGGCCCGCGACTCGGGAAAGGTTGTCGATCCCTGTTTTCATACACGTCGGCAGCACCTAATGTCGAATGGACGATCCAAACGGTGGCTGAAACGTACGGAAACAGACCATGGTTTTGTTTGCAGTCCTGCTCGTGCGTAAAATACGTGATACGGAATATGGGAGGAAGAGTTCATAGCTCCGTCACGAGGCCTTTTTGTCAAAGCATGCGCATTCCAGTCGTTGCAAGGCAAATACAGCGAGAACAGGCTGGACGTATCCCTACACAGACCTGATGAGCAATAAAAGCATAACGAGGGACACAAAACTCCCAGTGCCAGGTGCGCTTAACGCATCTATTAATCGATTTAGTGCCGACAACCCTCAAGCGAGGAGAAAGGCGGCGGGCGTACCTGCAGCTACTGGTAAACGCAAGGAAGGCGAAAATGGATACGCGAACGGACGCCACAGTACGTGGCAGGTGGTGTGGAAAATTAGTCGCAAGACATATTTTGCTCAAGACCGGTAGACTCGTAAAAATCAGCCAAGTCGAACCTGTTTCGCGTTGCCGAGGAAGCTCCAGCGCTGGAAACCTCCGCCCCCATCGCACTTGGACAGCTTTGGTGCGGACGACGACACGTCGAGACAAGAGTTTTTGCCGAGGCGCACCTCACCTGGGGCAGGCATGATGTTTAGCAAACGGTAAGCTCCAGAAAACAAAATAGAACGCACATGATGAACCTCGACACTTAAACGCATACAGAAGCGCAACATTTAAGCAGCTTGCGCCAAAAATGTTTTACAACTTCCAAACCCAATCATGCTTGGCCCATCACCTGTCTTGGTGTACACCCAGTCAGTTGAGAGCACGCTACATGCGTTCGCGCTCAGCAGAGAACCTTTCTCTTTTTCGCCCACGAGACATATTGGCAAATCTGAAACTTTGATGTGGCCCTGAGCGACGACTTCGTTTTTCGGCGGAGTGTACTTGTGCAGTACTGTCGATTTACGCTTGCCCGGGATGCCAACCTCAGGATACACCGTCGTCAGGTACCTTCAAAGTAAAAAAAAGCCAATTGCGACGATCGTATCACGCGCAAGCACGTAAACGGCAAATCTGTGGTGGGTTCAGTCAAGGCCTTCTAGAGAAATCCTCCTTTCCCTAGAAGGCCTTCACTTACTTGCCAGCAAGCGAAACAAAAACCAAAGGGTCTCCGGCACTGCCAGAGATTGTGCGCAACTAACAAACGACGCACTGCGGCGCGGTGGCGATCAATGGTTCTAAGTTGTCAGGAAGAAAAAACGCGAGCGCACGTTTCCGTGACCTGACGCAATTAAAAATTTCACGAGCGACATGCACACTGACCACTTGAAATCTTTGCAGTCGAGCTTTTTCCTCAGTGCGATTCTGTTCGACAGGTCGCCAGGGTCGGTTTTCCCAGATTCCGGATTCGTGGCAGTGAAGTGGGTCTGGTACTCGTCAAGCCAAACTCGGGCAACTCGCACTGCGTTGCGAAGCGCCGCTTTGCTGCCGAAGCCGTAAGGTCGACGCCGTCGGAAGACGTGACCCACTCTCGAGCACGGAGCAATTTTCAAGTATCCGCCACACATCCAAGTCCGAAACGACAGCTCCAGATTTTCGCCTCCCCACTCTTCCATGCCTTCGTCGTACCCTCCAAGCGAGAAGAAAAACTGACGGTCGACAGCGAACAGGCCTCCCGAGATGGTTGGAGTTGGAAAAGCACGCTCTGGATTCTACGCAACATCATGGTTCAAAGCAACGGTCGCATAAATAGCTTAGTATGCCACAAACAGGAGACATGGCCAAAACAATCGCAGAGTGTTGCTCGGTTTAACACATGAAACCCTTTTTGAATTTTGGCGGTTAGTATTTTTGATGTTCATGCTAATTGTTTTGTCATACTCCTTTAGCTTTCCGAACTTTTACAAAGTTTTAGCAGCTGCAAGAAATTTTCTATTTATTATTAGAGCTTTCGCAGCGCACATCATTCGTCTACCTATCAGCCTCAGCTGGCAAAAATTAACCCGGGATGAGAGTTTTTCAAAAGTTTGCTGGAATTGCTATTAAAATTCTTTTTGTTACTAACAATGTATTTACGCAACAATGAACAACTAAATTTCCAACGGATTTCTGGGAAGTGGGAGCTTTTGCAGGCTTGAGTGAAACAGCTGGATCGTGTTGGCTGTCTCACACGGTAGCTGATAGTTCATAGTTATAATGTCTTTCTTAGTAGCCTTGAATTTAGTGGCGGTATATTCATCTAAAATGGTTTATAGCAGAGTATTAATATGCTTTTAAAATATCTTCATACATTCAAAACATAGATTCTATTTTAATAGGAGCTGATGATGCCTACTTCGTAGGCGAAATATATACTCTGTAAGATCTCAGTGTCTGATTCTTTACTGGGCAAGGATTCCTTTCGATAGACAGTGTTCAAGAGAATACATTTAAATATGCTTCGCAGATATCGGTCAAAATTTGAAACCAATCGTTCTTATCGGTAGGAAATTATTTCAGAGTTTCCACTTTTAAACAATCTTCCCTTGGTTTCATTCAGCCGCGTGCTGCTGTGTACGACGCATTTCCTAGTTCTATCAAAACAGAACTTGAGTACGCGTGGTACAAAAATCCAACAACTTACAGGAAGTTTTCGTGCTCACCTAGCGTCGAGGAAAAAGCAACGGCTTGCTTCATCGAAAAACTTCAAAACCTCGTGTGATAAAAAGTTTTACGAATGTACACTTCACTCGGGAAAATGGGCGAAATTGTTTGGAATACTGACCAATCCGAAGCAAGTTAAGACCTTTTTGTGCTTAAGCATACGCGATAACATGGGGTAAGAATGCTCTCGGTCTGTAGGATGCACTAAGAGTGACAATGGCCGACAAGGACAGTAAGCTTGCCTATACTGTTGATTCAAGCAAACATCATGCTATTGGTCAAACCTTTTTCACGAGACCCACAAACAGAGTCTTTTGCTTAAACTTCTGCGACGATTTTCCGGTGGTGGTGTTCACCTCAATTTACAACCCAGCAACATCAACTGCGTAAAAATGGGCCATGATGGCTAATGCACAGTGAACAGTGTTTTTCGTACTTTGAAGCGTGAAACTTTGACATTTTCTCTGTGCCAACAAAACACCCTTAACAAGACCGACAGTGAGGGACATGGAAACCAGTTACGATAAACTGCTGTAGTAAGTTTTGATATTAAAATATGTCATGCTTTGGTACAGTGATTACGTTAATATTTTCAGCTGGCATCAAATACTGAAAATAGCCTTCTACACCCGTTAACAAACTTGCACAACCTAAATGCAATTATTTCAATATTAAAGATCAATTCACCCTTAGCAGCTACTTTTTACTTTAATTCTACTTCTCAATATTTTTAAATTTGTTTACATTACTTTCAATTTTTTTATTATTGTTTTTACTACAAGTAACTACCGAATTATCTTCTAAAATGTATCTAATCTGACGACATATCTGATCAGCCTTAGGCCTGCAGTACCCTTAATCCAGCCCTGGCAATACCTTTCAAACACCGTAATGCTTGCTTGAAAATCTGGCCCTTTCCGCGGGTCGCAAAACTTCAACTCCAGGGCCGCTTTTGGCCCGTAGGCCCATAGGGGTTGCACACCCCTGTCATAAACAACGGTGTAAGCGAGACTGATTTCAAGTTCAGTGTTAAAGGAAGATTCGAGCTTGCTTCGTTCCCGTGTTGTTATGATGCTCGCCGAATCCCTGTTTAGCAAATGACCCCTGCACACGTTTTGCACTTAAACCGATGAAATCTGCGCTCAACATTTCATTTTCAGTGTTTTGCTTTTATCACTTTCTTACCCATCCTCTAAAGAAAATTCCACGTTTTACACAAATGCAACAATTTGGCGAAAAACAAGTGCAGCCTTCACCTAGTTTCGCTCTACGTCTACCTATTTTCTGGAGCACATACCGGCTTATGTACAGATACGGATCTGGCTTCTATTGGATCCTGGCTATAATCTCTTTCTCTTTAAATTCTATTACTTACGTGCGATAACTATGGAGAGAAATAGAGATTTAACAAATGATGGAGTTGTTTGGGCTTCAATTACAAGGTGTTGTAGGAAACTGGCATAAATATAGTATACCAGTGTTTTGCAACCTTTTTGCTGCAGGGGAATCTTCCGCAAATGTTTGCGTTGCTCATGGAACCCTATGCAATGATCCAAGTGTCTATATTGCTACAACCGCATAGAACTGTAGTTGCGAATTCGTCCCAGGCAACTTCGGTCTCCTTCGGCGGAACCTCTGACCACCACTCGCGGAACCCTGAGATTCTGCGGAACTCCGGTTGAAAAAAAACTGGTGAAGTCTCAAGAACTGCCCTGTACCCACCCAGTGCGTTCTTTCAGGGAACACTGCCGGTATCAGAAGTGTATAGCACTGCGTCGTTATGTTTAAACGACAGTTTTCGCCAAGCAACGTGACAACCGCAAAATGTTTCAAAGTGTTCAGAACATGCACGGTGCAAAGCAATAAACGAGTTTACAAGAGCCGGACTGGAACCCTGTAACCAGAGCAAGGGAACCATTTGCGCACAGGTCCTATGCATGAGGTACAGCTTCAATTGCAAGCAGTTGAAATGATATGGACATTTGAGCAGCAGCACAATTTTACAACTCGGTTGCTAGAGATGCTGGGTTTAACCAGTTCCTTCCAAACAAGTATGGACGTTTTCAGACGCGCGGCTGAAAGGAAGCATGCAGTAAACCGGGTTTAATTTTCCCAGGACTGCTTGATGTTTCGGAATTTCCGACATGTGTGGATACCGCGTCTTATTTTGCATGATTCTTTGATGATACAAGTTTGTACAAAAATATGCAGTTCTGAATATTATATATATATTATGATATATTAAGTTTTATTATATATATATAGATATGTCCGATGCATCGTTTATCAGGACAAGGGTACAACATATGGAGCTGACGGCGCGACATAAAATTTAAGCAAACAACAATCAATTATTAAAGCAGTCTTTTTCTGCATAGTGACGACCAGACAGAAATTCTTATGCGTTAATTGGTTTCAACAAAACCGCAACTTTGGAGCCTGTGCTAAGAATAGTTGGTTTTAATCGAACATATGGAAGGGCTGAATGTACCGTAAATTCAGCTTTTCGCCATGGAGAGTGCAGAATGATAATGAAAAATCAAAGAACTTCTGTATTTTTCTTTCATAAAAGATTAACAACAACTTTTTAACCTACCCAAGCATTTGGAACGTACTTACACGTTTCTTTAACTTGCTAAATTTTCTGGTTTAGTCTATTCATTACATAAACTATGTGGCCAGGCCAAGTATCCAATCAGGCTAACCGTTGGAATTGACACTGAAAAATAGCACATACCTTCCAAAGTGTTGGCAACGATTCCCACGAGAAATGAAGACCCCAGTTAAATCCTCCTCTCATAAGATCAGATGCTGTGTATTCAAAAGTGTCTGGGCTTATCATGTCAACAACAGGACTGACAACAGTAGATCTGAAACCAATTCATCGCACAATATGTAATCCAACTGTAGCTGATTAAAAATAACTACACTCCTGTTTGAAGCTTGCAAGTATTTAATGATCTCTTAAATAACCTAAAAGCAGAAGCCTTTCAAAAGGTTAAGTAACATTGAAACATTAATGGTTTTCATGTCCTTTTTTTCTTTCTTACATAATCAGTTTCCAGGTGTACAACAACACAGCTGACAAGGCTGTTCACAACTCACAACTGCAGATGAAACCACACAAAAGAGTTTTCAAAAGCTTTCCTTAACACACTAAATGCATAAATGTAACACTAAAAGTAGGAGGTCACTATTACATGCCTGAAGAATTAGTTTGAACTTCGAAGTGATGATATTTTGATAAGTTTTACGTAAAGACTGATTACACAAAAAACAAAAAGTCAGTATAAGCATCTTTAAATTGTATTACCTTGTGGTATTGATCTCATAGAGGAGGGGTTCAATCCAGCCAACATTTACTTCACAGTGTGAATCAAGAAATGTGAGAACATCACCTACAAAACGTTTCTGCACTTTGAAGAAATGCTTAATTCTTAAAAAAAAACAAGCCACAACAACTTGTCTCCTGCCTGCTTCACTAATTTAACAGACAACAGTATTGCTATACATAACAACATGACACAGTTTTAAAGTAGGGTTATCACAGAAAACCTGCAAAAAGTTTGTAAGTCAACATTAAACAAGAACATAAACCTGTGGCATGCCTTGCTCCAAACATCCTGGCTTTAATCAGTCCAAGCTGCTTTTCAGATCGAAGCATATGAAGTTTTTCATTATCATAATGTTGCTTTACAAATGCTTCGATCTCAGGGCCAAACTCTGTAAAGAAGATTTATTAAGCACAAAAATTAACCCAAAGTAGCTGTACAATAAAATCTAAAAAAAGTTAGAGCATTTTTACATAGTATTACATGGTTACTTTAACAACCATGCTGTTTGCAATATTTTTAAAGCAATTTCAGTTGTTTATGTTCCTACACTTGCCTCCAACAGCATACATAATATTTTAGAAAAAATAGAGTGATGCATGCAGTTATAAAATTACCTGTAAGGAAAAACCAAAGCATGGAACTAGGGACTTGCGACGAACACCATGATGTTTTAAGAGCGTGTATATCTTAATACCTTTCTTGCTCACATTTATACAAGAAACCACAAGTGTATGTTATTTCAGTTATATAGCAATATGCACATCTACCTTTGCTACTACCATCATCCACCACTATAACTTCCTTCAGAAACTTGGGGGATGTTTGCTTGAAAACAGAGCTGATTGTTCGTAAGAGCACAGATAATGCTTCATTGTAAAAGCAAATTACCACAGATACTTGGCCCTCTGTAGTTTCAAATTTGGAGTGACATCTACAAACAAATTTGTATCTATGACAAATATTGGTGCAGGCACAGCAGAGGGATTCAACAAAGCTGAAACAATAAAATAACTTTCAACCATTTTTGGAAGACTACTGTAAGCCAAATAAACATTAATGCAACTGAATACAGCAAGTTTCTAGTCAGCATTTTACATGGAAATACAAACAAGCTTTTTCTCAGTTTATTGAAATAATCAAAGTTTTGCATGAAAAACAAAAATACTAACTGGTTTATGGTCATCAAGCAGTTAGAATATAATTAAAGACAAAAAAACTAAGCAAAACGAGAGTATGCAAGAAACAATTGTTGTTAAAGGATGAAAAATTCTTAAGGCTACAATTATTCAGTTAACTCATGAACACAACCCAAAACTTAATATTCACAACTTTAAATTTTAGCACAAGTTTGGCTAATTGAAAACATGCAGCTATATTCTGAATCCTTGATGATTACGTAAGTGATGAGTACCTTTGGGACCAACATCACTGCTGTAACATTTTGGAATTTCATTTTGTTTAAAAAAGAGTGTGACGTAAGTCCTGATGCTTTCGTTTTAATGCATTTTTTGCACTTAAGATTTTATGACCTGCATGATGTCATTTACATCAACTGCTTCAGCCATCACATAGTGAAATGGAGAAAAGTCTAACATGAAGGTAAAAAGTGTGCATCACTTTTACAAAAGCACTTCATGAATTTACTAATTAAATGAAACACATGGCCTTACACAAGAATGGTTGTTTAGCATCTGTTCATAACTAAGTGCACAAGTACTTCTACTGAAAACACATAACACTTTTAGTACTGGGGTTTTCCCAAGAAAACATGCTGGATGGAGTGCAGTTTTTGAGAGTTTGGCATATTTATGCCATTTTCCCAGAACGTCTTGTAATTGACTGAAGCCCAAACAACTGCTTCATTAGTAAAATTCAGTTTCTCTTAACAGTTTTCATATGTAAATGTACAAACTTTTAAGAGATAGAGATTACTGCCAGTATCCAACAGAACGCAGGTTCTATTTATACATAGTCCAGTCTCTGTTCTGTAAAAACCAATTCCGTATGTGTACACAGGCCAGTAGCGACAGTGTTAAAATCATAAGTTGAATTTGGGTAGGACTTGACTTTTCAACATGATTTTGGAAATTTGTTTTCCATGCAAGGGTTCTGAGATCAACAAAGGTTACACTTGATGTTTCAGTAGACGAATTATATCTGCACAGCAGAGATGATCACTATCCGGTTGCTGGTTGGATATCTGGCAGGATAGTGGGTTTGTAACCGGATATCTAAAAACTGCTTTCAAACGGAAACCGGATATCTGAAACACTTTTCACGATATTTTGAGGGTTCAGACTTGGAAAAAGTTGCACATTGCACAATCATTCATTTATTATTTTCAGAAGCATCTTTTCCGCCTTCTGTGCCATGACTCCGAGTTTTGTCTGTGGGGTAATCTCTGTACCGTAGTGTAATCTCATTCCTCCTCTTAATCTGCTAATTGGATACGCCAAATTTGTTAGCATGAGTCTGTTCCTCATGTGCCAAGATAGGGCTTTTCCAGTATACATTAACACTTTGAGAGACGGTCTACGATATATTCGTACTTCGATTTCGGCCAAAAAAACAGCAGTTTTTGGTTGCCTTACCAACGCCATAGCTCCTCCGCCGATTGCGCTAGAGAGCTGTTCAAGGGCTCAAACGGATCGGCCAGTCTA
>JGI24159J19872_10002759_pt1 | contig 21280 bp, 16 predicted proteins | sample Ectturendosymbi4_FD_19872 | JGI IMG/M metagenome (IMG submission 19872) | reverse complement strand
TTTTATTGCGTGATTATAAAATTTTGTTTGGTGTTCCCCAAAATTTTTTTATTGCATAAAGTGGTCCGTGATGCAAAAAAGGTTGAAAAACACTGGGGGAGAGGAATCTTCCTTGATGTAAACCCAAAAGCATCGCTACCTCGTTTCGAATACATGAGCAGCTGGTACATTTACCAGTCTTTCTCTTTTGTTCAAATTCAAGCCAATGCTAGGTTTATGTAATTCCTGTGGAAGGATTTCGAAGCCGGTCATAAATTCAGCGGCGTGACGAGGTTAAGTGGCGCCCGGGGCAAGAAGCAAGTTTGGCGCCCCCATGATGTCTTTCGGAAGCAAATGCATCATATTGAAGAAAGTACTTGGGACTATTTAGCGCCCCCGTAGTGACTCGCCGCTCGGGCAATTGCGCCCCCCTTGCCACCCCCCCTTGCCACCCCTCGTTACGCGCCTGCATGCATTTCCTTGTGCACGGAGGAAAGTGGGAGCTAGTGTTTGAAATCCAGCTTGCTGTATTTTTTTAACTTTTTCGCAGAGCATCATGCTCTCTTCACCAAGCGATCAGTTTGGAAACCACTGCTTTGACCTGAAATGTCCCTTAACTGTATTGCTTTTTCCAACATAATGGGAATTTGTTGCAGTATTTTTCGTTCGAACGCTTTCTCCTCGTTTCGAAATCCAGCTTTCAGTTCTGGACCCATGCAGATTTCGATTGGCCCAACTGTTCTTTTTTGTTTTTGGTGTCACTTGAGCACTTCCCACGTCTAGTCATTCGTCGAAATCTTTACTATCGCGCTCAGTTGGCACCAACTCCCTAGTTAAGACTGGCGGCCCCGGATCTAGACTCGGTCAGGTGTGGATGCCGAAGCGATTTTTTCTGATTCCGTGCGAATTGACCACGTACTTCGTGAAAGGCCCCGCGAAAAGTACCCTCCGCGCCGAGTTTTCCATGAAGTTAAGAGTCGCAGCCCAAGTTGATGTCGCATGGGCGCAACCGGTACCTTTGGAATTGTGCTCCAAAAAAAGCCTAAATTTTCCTTGTCGACTTGAAGCAGTTCATACACTTGTTTCCGTAGACAAAATAGCAAATCTAGCATTTTTGATGTTAAAACCGCACAAACCGCAAAGCGAGTTTCTCCCGAAACAATGTGCTGCCTTGCAGGCGGTCGCGACTACACGGCGGTTATTCAAGCTGCGAAACTGCACAACCTGGACCCGGATTTCAAGCCGAAAATCACCGAGCTCAACATCTATATAAGGTTTGTCGCGTGTCTCAGATATTTGGACGTTTATCACTTCACGATGTGCGCGTTGACCTGAACCATCAGCATGATTTCTTACACCGGCCTTCGTGTCTCATCAAACATTTGTGTTTAGCGATTTGCGAAAAATATTGTCGGGTTAAAATCTAGTACGTTATTAAAATTTTTTGCGAAAAAATGAATTAATATGTCCGATTGGAACTGAGTTGATTGAAGCTGGTCGTAGTTGATGAAAACATAAAAACTTTTGCCTGATGGCGGTTTTATTGTACTTCATTAATTCCTGAAATAGGTCCGAGTCGAGTTTTGTTGCGCTTAGTTTTTGTTGAAAAATATTTCTGTTCATGTTGTTAAAAGAGATTGTTGGACGTTAAAAAAGTTCAAGTCGAAGCGCTATCTTTTGTCATTTAAAGAAACCGAAAAATACCGAATTGATGTTTTGTTTGCGGGGCGTCAGTGACTCGCATCGTTTGAAAGCAAAACAACGAATCGAAATCAAGGTTTTCCCGCGACAGACCACACATAGGTTTCATCGTCGGGCACGGCGTCTCCCATCCTCCGCTCTGTTCCTAGTTGCTCGCCATGCTCTTTAGGATCAATAATCAAATCAGTGAAATAGACATGCGGCCAAGTGGACATCACGAAACAACGTCGAAAGGTTTCGTTTTGTTCCAGGTTGACGCGCGGCTGCGAGAAGTCCAAGTGCGCGGAATGCGGCCTCCATCTTGGATTCTACGCCGCCAACTACAACAAGCACTTCCGTAAAGAGTACAAATGCTGCGTGTCAACCTGCCCCTTCGTCTCGCACTGCATCGACGCAATCGCTGAACACGTCAACAAGCAAGTCTTTATGACGTTGTCACAGCAGTTATACGGTTTACGCGCCGCGAATTAAAAAAGTTGCCGTTTTTGCTGCGTGTCGTCGTTGTTATCAATCAGTAATGAACTTGCTTTTACTTTTTGCGATTACATTGTGCATTGTTTCACTTGAAGACACTGTGTAGACACGTAGTTCTCAATCGCGGTCCTGAGAGGCGCATGCGGCTCGCAAGCACCCTTTGTTCGGCTCTCAGCAGCCTCCCCGTCAAACTTCTAATATATTTTGTGTAGCGAACGGACTTCGTTCTGCAATAAAACCAAACGTGTCAATTGACTTGTGTTAATTTTTTTAGTGCGGGTCTCTGACAGAATTGTAGGTCTGGAATCGGCTCCCGGCCAGCGAAATGGCTGAGAGCCACTGCTGTAGATTATGATTGACTGAAATTGAAATCATTTGGATACGTTTGCACTTACTAATCGACGGATTGCATTTGTCTTCTCTCGTGCATACTCGACACTGAAGCGTTGTGTCAACCGTCTTCACGCATTGTCTTGCCTTTATCGTCGTGATGCAGCAGCATTTTTTTTGAAACACTGTAGCACTTTTTTCTATGAATTATTGCACTTGCTTGCATGTCGCTAATTGTATAGGTTTTAACATTAAAAAAGTAGTTACTTCAGTAGTAAATGCCATCAAACGAAGTGCAAGAAATCTGAATCGAAGATTTAAGGACTTGTCCTTCAATTGTTACCGATCGCAGTTAAATTTCAAGTCTCGCCGTGTACTTTTTATACATGCTCACCTGTACCATATTTACATTTCTAGGTTTCATGGCAAGAAACCTCCTGTTGCGATGGCAATACCTCAAAAGACGTCTGTTACTGAAAACTCGACCTCTGTAAGTAAACCTGCTGTGCGCAAATCGTCATTGCGGTCGTTTTTTTGCCACTTTATGACATCACTATCCATAATGCGATGGCATTTGAATTGTATACAGTGTGCTTTACTGTGCTCACACGTTTACGATAAACGAACTGCGTTTAAGCACACGCGCACAGCACCGTGTACAACTTCTTTGAGCGACCTAAAGTTTGGTCTTAATCGGAAGTAGTCGTTTCAGTCGTATGCAGTAATTACTTGGAACCAGTGTGTTTTTAAAAGCGCTTTGGGCAACCGAAACAGTCTCCCAATTTTTTCCAGCGGTCTCCCAAAATACAGTAAAACCTCACTGCATAATCACAATCAAAATACACTAAAACCTCACTTTATGACCATCTCTGTATTCAGATGAAGTATACTTGCGGTCTCTAAAATGTCTGTGCGGGCAGCGAGTTCAAACCTTAAAAAAAACCTGGCTTGGAGCACGTCGTCTTAGCTTCGCAAAAAGATTTGAAACGCGGTTGTGACAAATAAGTGAGTGAATGTATGAATTGACGCGGCGACGCCTTTGCATAAGAGCTGGGTCTAATTCTAAGCGATATGATGTGATGGATCTCATCGGACACAGTCACATGAAGTGGAACCTTGCTCGGTTCATGTTGCTCGGCACGTAATCTGGAACGAAGCTCACCAGCGAACGTACTGGTCGTGCACGGAGGTTCAACCAATGTTTTCAGCGGTTAGGGTCACTGCTTCGCGAGGAACACGCTGACACGCCCGTTGCATTTTCGCGTCGCGGAAAAGTGGCCTCGATGGAAATTCTGTCAACAGAACACTTCACGGCCGCACATTTAGTGGAAATATTGTCAAAATGGAGGCGTGTGTGTCCCTGAGTTGTTTTCAGACCAATTTCCTGTATTTTTGTCAAAACGGTGTTTCAGGAAGAACCTCTTCATTTTTTTGCCATTTAATGTAAGCTTTTTACCACCGTTCCTAATTATTTGTGTGCGCGTGACAAGCTTTCTGGTTAACCTCGGTTGTCTGCCTCGACGTCCTTCACAAACTCAGCGTCCTCATAAAAATCGAGACACACGGGTCCTCATGTTCTAATACAGTGGTTCTCAACCTTTTTTTATCCCATGCACCCCTTTAACCATTATTTACAGATAAATCCCCCCCTTAGAAAGTTAGTTTGTAAAGAACACTTTTACATCGGTACACTAAGAAGAGAAACTAAACTCTTCACAATTGATAGCTCTTTGGCCTAATTACAAAATTCCCCCCGGTTGAGAAACCCTGTTCTAATAAGAGATCTTACTTGACTGAACTTGCGAGATTGTCCTGAACGCAAAGCGCGCACATGCCAGTCGTTTAATGCGATGCTTGCACGAAATAATGCTGTGGAAAGTTGATATCAGCGCTTTCTTTTTCATTCGTCGTAGGCGAAAGTTTCCTTTCTCAGAGGCAGGTGGGCAGTAATCAGGCACACGAACGTTCCTGCAGGCGTTGTCCTGTTGGACGCTCGCCGCGCATCTGCAATTCAAACAACATCTCAGCAGGCGTCCGCTCCTTTCTGCGCACGTCGGGTGTCGTTGTCATGGCGTTACAAGCTTTTTTTTAAATTTTTAGTAAGATATCTAACGTGGAAGTGTTTTGCAGAGCGACACCAGCTACGTCCCTGCCAATTGCGCGCCGAAGAAGAGTTCCGAGTCTCCGCCGACCGACCGACCAACCATGAGGATAACAAGGTGAATAATGCGCGCTCGTGATCTCCTTTGCAACTTCGTGAATGAACAGCTCGTCACTTCCCGCTTTTTCCCTTTTCTTTACGTTTGAAACAGACGTTTTTTGTCAAACTGAGCTGAAGTGGACCAGCGCAGAGTTTTGTTCGGGTTTTCACTGAAGTTTCTTGTTCGCATGACTTTCACCCGAGCATACAGCAGTGTTGCAACCTCTCCGGTGGCGTTGCGTTGAATGTGTGATTCACCACGAACGGGATGTGCGCGAAGAACAACACCAGATATACGTGGCGCGAACAGGCAATAATAGAGCGATTGCAGCGCATGATCTCCATTGTTGCTTGCTGCCACAGTGCGAAGCTTTGCGCACATGCCGCTCGGGCTTTTCCGATCGTAACAGCAGCAACCGTTAGGAATCCAGGGCTCTTGTCCGCCATGATGAAAGGGTATGCGGCTTGTTTTCAAAGCTGCTTATAAGTCTTTGCTGTGATATTTGAAACCCGCTGTCAGATAAACGGGAGGCAAAATCTTAGGCGGTCCGAAGTACCGGCCGTTATTCTTGAAGTCGTCCGAATCCGAGCTTCGTTTTCCTGTTTCGTTTTTGCGATCTAAATTTCCCGACAGTTGCGTCTTCTGCGCTTTTGCCGCTGTATTTTGGTCGAGTCCTGCATTTTTGAGGTCGGCTAGTTCTGGCAGGCTGGACGAAAGCCGGCGAAGCTTTTTCCGGTAGTGTTTTTCCATATATCGCAGACACGTCTGCGCAGCCTGAAAGAGTAAGTTGCAGCCACAATCCACTGTCACCAGAACTACACACTAACCCAGTTTTAAGATATTTTGTGAGCTGCGAAGGAATTACATTTTAGGTCAGGTTGGATTATAACTTTTTTGATTTATTGAACCGTAAGTTCAATTCAATTTTGCTTAATTGTAGTAGAATTCTGTCCTTCCTCACTGTTTCACCTTATGGTTCAATAACTTGCCTTTTTCTGCTTTTATTCCCTATTGCCTTTCCTCATGATGAAGGCTGAAGTAGTGCAAGCTGTTCTTACGTTATCCAACTGTTACTGCCAATTGTTTGAAGCTTACCCTCCAAACTTATTCCTCGTATCATTGCAAGCTGTACTTCCTGTAATCCTTACTTGTAAAAGAGCGTGTGTCATCGCGAAACATGTTGTCGCAAACAAGAACAGCGCCCGACATCGCGCTTTAATGGCCCCTTTACTCATAGTTCATCGAGTAAAACGAGACGGAGTTGTTTTGCGTTGACAGTGATGGCGTTGGTATCAGGTTTTCGTTTCCTTTGTATTGCCGATGTTACTTGTGCGTGCATTGGCGAGACAAGTCGAGGCGAGCCAAGGCCTTCCTTGGGCGATCCCCCCTAGCACCATTCGTAGATCTTTCGTTCGCCTCTGCCCTCTCGCTCTGTTTTCTGAGCGGTTGCTTCTCGTGTTTCTTTATTTTATTGCGAATAACTCCGTCACCGGCCAATAGTTTCGCCTCCAGCCAACATCGAAACTGACGCAGTCGTGCATTTGGTTGGTTCTACCTCGCGTCCAGCAGCAGCAACTGTGCTGCATTGTTCACGGAGATAAGGCGAAAATTGACTTAGGAAGAAGCAGCCTGTTCGTGGTATAGCAACGTAACTGAAAAATTCACTTATTGAAGTATCAATGAATAACTTCACGTTTTTTCTTTGCTGGGAGGTAAAGTGAAATCGATAATCGAGTTTTGTTATACATTGCATCTGTTAGAAAAGGTAGTTTGATTCAAAATTCTTTTATTTAAAAAAATCACTGGAAACACTGAGGCCCTCGGAAGACTTATCCAAGCAAAAAAACTACAAACGGTTCAATTTGTGCAACTTGGAAGTGACTCGGGACGAATCCTAAATACTTGACTCACACTGGCAATGATCCCGAGCGACTGCTCTTGGCTCGTACTAAAGGGAATTAAGTAGACAGCAATGTTTGTTACGGCGACCTGCACCGTGTGTATACTCGTGGGTTGTGTTACTTTTGTCGCTGCACAGTTATTGCTGTCACTTAAGAAAACTTCCTCGCGGAAGGAAACTTATATTAGGTGGAGGCTTCCAAGCAACAGCTTGATCCGCTGCTCTTGGTAATATTTTGTTGCAACCGAGGAGCGGTGCTGTCCACGTAGACTCTACTTTGTTTTTTTGGCTTCCCGCTCGCACAATATTTTCAGGATGCGTAGTCTGACAATAAATGTAAACACTTGGCCACTGCTTTGCTCAAACTCTTTGCAACAGCTGTGCTTTGTTTCTCAGCGAGGCACTATCGTCCTTCAGCTGCACACGACCCGTTTCACTTACGTCGCGTCGTGTCCTATGCAACTTCGCAGTTGTCAGCAGAAGACACGCGCGTAATTGCTTGGAGACTCGTAGGTTTTCTTGCGTAATTTTCTTCTAAGTTTAAGTTTAGAAATGGCCGCATAACTACATCGAGCAGTGCAAGGTCGAAGCTTGGTCAGTGAGCAGGTTTTGTTTTTCTGCATTGAAGCGGGCCAGGGGTGTGCGCGGCGACACAGCCTGAGCACGGCTGTTTGGCCCCCGCTTACCTCACGTGCATCAACCCCTGTGAAAAATAAGTCGCCGTTTATCTGACAATGATGACCTTGCAGTGATGCTTGGCGCAAGTGCTTGTTTATTCGACGGTAACCTTCAAAATGCCGCCATTCGCTTTCAAGATCAAAAACTGCCGATGCTGACTCAAGCGACGAACCGCCTGCGAAAAAGAAGTCGTTGGACATCAAGGCGATGCTGCAGGAGCCGATCGAGCCTTCTTCTCGGCAAGACACGAAGTGAGCAGTGCGGCTTCCTTTTGCCAATTTGTGCAAAGTCGTTGCGGAACGATTGGCTTGCTACTAACTTGCTGCTCACGTCTTGCATGTTGCGATGTGTGGACAGTTGACGACGAACTGCTGTTAACTGTAGACGCTTAAGAAGCAGAACTTATTGGACTGAATAATAATACTTGCATGTTTTTGAAAGGTAACTTTCTTGATCAGATCACTGATTACTAAAATTCTGGAATGTGTCGCCGGTCTGTTCGCACGTTCGAAGTTAAGAAATTTTATTGCTTTGGTACTTTCGCCTCACAGGACAGCTAGGTTTGAGCGTTGGTTTGGAGTCGCATTGATCAAAATGGCTCCAGCTTTCTTTCTTTTCGTTTTTTCGCTTATACGACCAACGAAAAATATGTGAACCTAAACTCACCTTCAACACCTAAACGAAATCTCCCGGTGCATCAGTGCGAACAATCAAGACAGAGTTTCAGCAGTCAGACCACCCTGAAGGGCGCAGGCCTTTGGTTACCGACACTTTACCCCTTTTGGTTAGCTCGGAGCAGTTTAGACGCGAAATATACATTTCCTGTTTCGCTTCAACCGTTGCTGTAAACACTTCGTAGAAAACCCGTAGTGGTTGGATCATGTTCAATTTTTATTAGCTGATTGTGACGCACGAGTGGAAACGCAAAATTTTGCTTGCTCTCGTGTGTCGTCACGGGGGTCTCTTCAGACGAGACACCTCTCTCTAGTGGTGTTATTGCTTCCGGGCAGAAGTTGGTTTTACTGTGAATTTCACTGTAACTTCACTGGCAGTCTGACAGATAAACCAAAACCCGTTTGTAGTAACCGAGCTGTGCAATGGAGGAGGCCTGGTTACGTTAGGGATAAGCGGGGATGACCAAAGCTTGACCTTATGTTTGCTCCTTTCTGACGTTAATTGACCCTTCGTACAACTCTCCTCGACCCGCTCAACACGTCACCCGAATCACAACTGGAGCGTAAAAATCAGAATATCCTGCGTGAATGATTGTGGTGTAGTCTTTCACTGGTTTTGGACACGTTTCAGTGAAAAATCCTCAATAAGCGATTATACCAGGACAAGACAGCGATTTGCGCAATAAACCGTTAAATTTCTGCTGTTACCTGCTTTTCTAGGCTACAACTAAGATTCGCCAATCCTTGCAGTGCTTAATTTTGAACTTTCCCACACGCCATGTAGAAATTTCTGCATCTTCGAAAAAGTGTACGCTAATGCTTTGAGCTGATAGAAGGTAGGCGTTGTCTACTGGCTGCAGCTGGTGTGGCCGAAACTTTTATTGCGACAACGAGAACTTGATGCAAACATTTTTCTTGGAAACACCTTCGTGGAGTAACATTCTTTTCGTCACTGTCGCCTTCCAGACTAGAAAAGCTAAACAAATTGTAGGGGGTGACGATGCATGGGCCCGACTGACTAAACTCAAAATCTTGACATGAGCTGTCGTTCCACTGCAGACGCTGCAAGTAAAACTGCATAGCGATCACCGAATTCGTGCGTTAATTGAACGCGTTTGCTGAAAATCGTGGTTATATGTGCCTGAGTGTGACAACAGTAATTTTGATTGTTCTACTTGTTCCACCACTTGCAAACTGTACTCTCATTACTGTACAGTATACCGCGTGTTGGAAAACGTGAGCGTGAGCATGGCCCAGCAAGTTTTGATGCAGCGCTGCTATGGATCTTGCCACTCCGACTGTGTTTCAGAGCGCAGTCATAAATGCGATAGTTTTGTTTTATTTAAACCTCCGTTGCGATTGTTTACTCAGCGTCAGCACCAGCCAGTTGTGTACCACTGTGCTTGTTGGCCACGTGCTATCAGATAAACGTACTGCGCCTAGCGCCGAAATTTTGGACATTAAACCCCGATTTCTGCCGCAACGCCTTCTGACATTTATGTGCACGTAACCAATGGCGGGCGATCGAACTGATTCGTTTGAATGTAAATAAACGGTTTTCAATCAGCCGCTCAATGATTGCTGCTGCAACTTGAAACAATGACCTAGCTTAGAACAAACGTGAACAAGCTGGGTTTTGATTTTGAGATTATGGTTTTCGCAAAGTTATTTATAGCTTTTTACTATCGTGCCCCTCCGCGGTCATGCATTGTTCCAAGTCCCATCTTGCGGCCCTGCCTGTTTGCGCCGCATCCCCTGCATCGATCTCAGTGGCCACTAAAGGTTCAGCAACTCCACAAAGTAAAAACAGTGATGGGCGTGATGTTACTCGTAATGTTTGACCTTCGCCCAGATAGAAAAACCTTTCTGAAACTCCAGCTTGAGAATTTATTCTGTCTTGCAAGGCTGCTGTAAGTAAAGGTCGCAGGGGTGTAGTGTTAAAAAAAGAGGTGTGGGAACGCCGTTTCCACCCCACTACACCCATGATTTAGGTTCTGATTTAGGTTAAAGCCGAACTCTAACACCAAATGCCCTCACACGCAAAAAGCGCCTTTAATTCTCGCAATCCACTCGGGCAAGCTGTAACCTACTTCGCAACGGCCTGAAAATTTATAAACTAATTACTCCTTTGAAAACAAGATATCAGAATCGGGATAAATGCAATCAGACGAAGCGTGGAGTACGCAAATACCATTGTTGATGTTATAAAGAGTAATTACACAACCATGCTACGGTGTTATACGCGAGATAACTTGTCATTTATTCATTTGTGCTGCTCCAGGCGCTACACATAGAAAATGAACATCTTCAAGGAACGTTACTAGCGCAAAAAGGTGTGGGAACGCGTTCCCACCCCACTGTACCCCTGTCGCTTGGCACAATGGCGCTTCCTGCAAATTTAATTATGAAACGATCAAAGATTCTGCTATCGCCCATGCCACGACACAAGTATCTCCTCAAAATTATCAGCATGCTTAAGATTAATAAATCTATCATTACCGCTGTTGCATTCTTGATATCAAAAATGTAGGTTTTCCGTAATGGCAGTGAAAGACGTCAGGTTCTCATCGTTTTTGTTTTTTGTCAGTTTGCTTTCTGAACAAATGAGAGGAGGACAGCAACAACTTCGGAACTTCTCGCAAGTGCTGGCGCTTGTGTAAATGGGTGTTACGCCCCGGGCTGGCTAACAAAGAAAACACATAAATAGGTGGTTCAAAAGTATTTACCCTCGTATCGCTCAAGCGAACTAGCAGGATGTGATATCCACTGGTTCACTGTAGGTTCGGGTTCGGAAAAACATTCGTCTATGGTTTAAACTGCTGCGACGTATAGGCTGATACGAGTGTATCAAACGGTAAATTACACATTGACGCTAAAAAAAGGGAACAGTCAATTAATCATTTGTGATTGTAGTTCACAAGCGTGTGTTAGATCATACTTGTTGGAGGGGTTCAAATTCATAGATGCTGTTTTTCCTCGGTGTACGAAACAGCGCACCATAAATTTTTTCAAAAACCATGGTTAATCGCCGAAGCAAGACTGCTACGACGTTTCGTCGTAAATCCCGTTTCGTTGTTGGTTAGAATTTCTGCGTAAATACTAGATGTTGGACGAAGTCGATCGACGTCAGAGACGAAGTCTTGACGTGTGCTGACGTCACGTTTCAATGAAAACGTGGAATAGTTGGCGAAACGCATCATGCAGAACCTCAACCAAAGTTCTGGTTCGTTTTAAACACGAAAATCGCGGCATGAAGCGCTTGCAAAGTAGCGACATGTCGGTTTTAATTGGAGCATTGCTTGCCAAGCTTGCAGTGGAGCACTTCTACGAAAAGATGTTCAAAGCGCTGCAATGTCGCTCCACGCGACTTCAATTGTCTTACACACAATGTCGTCGGTGCTCCGATTCGTTGGCACGCGTTAGAAGAGAAATTTCGACGCCTGTGTACTCCTTGAAGGCTTGCTCGCATACAGGAACACCGCGATAAACACTGCTTGTCTGGGATAAAGGATTGACCTTTCTACGTTTTCTGCGTCGTAGACATGATCCAACAGAACATGGAAAATCAATAAATAACTATTTTCTGTGAGAGTTTTTGCAAAGACCCCCATAAAAGAAAAATGAAAAATGAACCGTTTGAAAGAAATACTGAAATGTTCCAAATCACGTAAAAATATTTTTGCTTGAATGTTTTCCCATGCATAGCTCCTGGGTCCCCACGCCCTCAACCTTACGTTTAGATTCGCATTGCTCAACTCATTATTGTGCATTCTCTTACGTTTGCAGTTAATTTGATTCTACTGACCGGCTGTTATCAAAGGTATTTCAACATCTTAGCTCTCTTATTTTCAACAGCACCAGACTAACGAAGCATTCCAGGAAGCAACCTGCGCCGCAAAAAGTGATACTTACCGGCGAACCAACTGCTGTGCCGGGTAAGGGAATTGTTGCAGTGCATGAAGTCTCGGCTGGTTGTGATAGCGTTTGCTATCTTGTTATTGCTAGTTACTAGATCTTTAGGCTAAGAGAAAATCAATTCAGTGTAAGTGCTCAGCAATCTTATCAACCCGACTTTTATGTGAGTGCGCAGAAAGAAAAATGTGTTTTTGTCTTTGCTTGCCATAAGAAAGTATCGACTCGTGTACTTGAGCACTATCGCCCGCACAGCTTCTGTGGAAGGTCTTTGCAGCAGTGCATCGTTGTTTTCCACGAGTCGAATGTTGATCAAATATCACAAAGTTTTTTTACCAAATCGCAGAGATTTGAGCGTGTAACATGTGTTGGCTCTACATGTACATCAGAGTGGAAAAGGTAAAATGTCACCCTACCACTGCTGAACATACGCGTTCATTCTCCTTTCCTGAGTGCAACAGACACCGCTTAAATCAACCTCCGTACCAAGCGTTTTTCGGCGGAGTTAATTAACAGGCGTCGTGGAACTCGCACATTTATGAACACCTATGCACAGCACGAAATATGTAGTGTATGGAGCGTAGTTATTTGTTTCGGTGGAAACATCTCTCTAAGGTGATCATCTGTTTTGTTTTTATTAAATAAAAAAGGTGTATTTCTCTTCGCAAAACACGTATTCTCTACGTATGCTTTTCCCGTGCTTAATTTCCAGCTGTTCGGCGACCAAAAACGAGAAAATGGAATGAATGCTGGATGTATAAAGCGGCGTTTATATTTACAAATCGGCGTTTTTTTCAATGCGAAAATTCCGTCCCAACTCGTTTTGGATTTATTAATCGCGATTTACTGTATTGGTAGTGTTTGAAGCCGGTGTAGGAATTGTGAGCGTTTCATGTAAAAGAATTGAAGTGTCCCTTATTAGCCGTGTTGTATCCGTATATGCCCATATCCGCTTGCTCGGAATTTTCACCTTCGACGCAGCGAGTTAGTTTGACTTTTGTTTTATTTATTTTCCCGGTAAAGCTGTCCCAGCACCCTCAGCAAAGGTTCCCATGCGCAAGACCACCTACATCGCGCCGAAAGGAATCTCTCGCACGGCCGGCTCGTCCGCCGTACAGACGCCTTCTCCTGTTCTGAAGCAATCGTCGGCCGCGGAGCGGGCTCCCGCCGCCAAAAAGCCGCGCACCGGCTCGGAACTGGACACCGCCGAAACCCCAAAGGCCAACAGCAAAGCCGAGGAAGTCCGAGCCGTGAAATCGGATGGACAAAAAGACGTCGGTCGATTGGATACTGCTGCTGATGACGTGTTGCCGTCAGAGCTCCCGAATGCGGACGGACGACGCAAGAAATCGGATGTTGGTGCGCTAATGCGTGAAGCGGAGTTGGACGAGGAGACCAGAGCTGCCAATTTCAAAGCGGCGCTTGGCCTGCAGAGGGTACCCAAGGACAATGGCGACCAGGAAATCCCGCAAACCATCGCCAACTCTCAGACCGCGATCGTTCCTTCACTTAAAAAACGAATGCCCAGACATATAATGACTGGATCTCCTCCCAAGGCAAGACCTCCTTCCATGGCAGGATTTCCTCCTATGACTGAATCTCTTCCCAAGACAGAATCTCCTCCCAAGATAGGATCTCCCAAGACAGGATCTACTCTCAAGACAGGATCTCCTCCCATGACTGGATTTCCTCCCATTACAGGACCTCCTCCCTTGCTAGGATCTCCTCCCCTCGTAGGATCTTCTCCCAAGGAGAAGACAAGAACTCCTAATCCTGTCCGAAAGTCAGTAAGACCCTTGCTTCCGAAGACGACGGGGCAGGAACCGAAGTTGTGGATTTTACACACGCGAAGTAAGTTCTTTCTTCGCGCCTTTTGTTGACGAGGAAAAGTTCACGATTTGTAAATTTCGAAGGTCCACTGCGACACGACACAAGCTTTTGCGCAAGAACTTAAACGCGTCGTTTCTGCGCCCTGTAGATGCTTCTTTGGTAAGCTAGCGCTGCTGTCATTGAGCACGACCAGAACACGATTAAAGCTTCGTTAATTTGTGGCTTATATATGTTTGCTCGTCTTCGTTACGGCAACTTCGTGAATTTTTTTTGAGGAGGAGGTGGTAATTTAGAAACGTATCGTTAAACGATTTGCTGACGCTTTGAAAACTTGGTGAATTGAAAGTGATAAACGTGTCCTTGCTGTCGTTGATATTTCTTTTATTTAAGCGTCATACCTATACGCCTCGCAGCATACCCGCCTGCAAAAAAACCTACGGAGCAGCCACCATTGCCGAACGACAGTTTTGTGCAAGTTCCCAAGACAAACATGCTCTCCAATAAAAAACATCCAAGTCAGCCAATAGGTGAGCAATGGGCGTGTTTCGCTGTGTTGTTTCCTGTTTAAAATTCATATCGAGTGTCCCCCCCTTCCGGACAGTTTGCGGCACTTTTGTGTTGAAGTAAAGCAATAACCTGTGTATGTTCAATTTGTGCACGTGTAAGCTGAGACCGTGTTCAAGATCAGGGTCTAAAGATTGAGGCACGGATCGAAGCTATCCGAAATCCTGGCAGTGGGTTTGAAGTGATTGGAGACAAAAAATAAACCACAGTATATAAATAGCCAAACTATCACAAGAGGTCTCAAGCCTATCTGGACCCTGGTGAACAAGTATTTTAAGTGCTGTTAGCCTCATAACAGGCCACCCATGAAAACCTTGATGTACATCAGTGGTTCTTAACCTTTATACGCACTCGTGCCACTTGAGCGTTTATAAAATGTTCTCGTACCCCTTGTCTGAATTCAGTAATAATTGATAGTAACACACCTTCATCGTGACGAATATAATGATACAATGATCTTACAAAGTACACCAACATTCAAACATAGTTTCATGGCTTTTTTGTTGTTATTTATTTTTTCAATAATCATGCTATCGCATGGCTCAGCGTTTGAGATGGCCACTGGCCCACTTGCATGTCGTCATCGGGCTCTTATATATTCCTCGCCTTAGTTTTGATGTGTAAGAGAGTTGAGAAACTGCTTTCATGTAACTAGGTTGTTGCAAATGGCACAAGGACTTCCAAAGATGTCTTTGGTAACTGCGGGAAAGTGTTGAGTTTGCGTGCACCAAAAGGTACCTAACTGCATTGAACTTTATTTTAATTTTTCTACACGTTTTCATTTCAACTTGATCTTCCTTCATGTCATCATTGTTATCCATACAGTAGATTTCGGGTTAAAAATAAATGGGTCCTGCATCCTGCATTCAATCCTGTGAGTCAGAAATCTCTCCTGAATGAAAGTATCCTTGGAAGGACTGCCGTAACACCTGCAAATGCTTTTATATTTCAGTGACAATGAGTAACGATATTTTTCCCTTGGAAACCTCATCAAGTTGTTGAAAATTAGCGCAGTAGCCTGATCCAATGCAGATTGAATTTTTTTTGTAAAGGCATATATGCTTTCCCTAGCTCTGATCATGTTCATCGCTGTTCCCTGGATGGAGGTGTTAAAAGTCGTTAAGGCGGCTGAATATATCTGCAGGATATACTAGGGACATAACGAACTCCTCATTTTTAAAGTGCCCTGCTATGCCACTACCTCGGTGTCTCAGAAACTGCTCGATTTATTTGCACAACTCAAACACGAATAAGCACTCGACCACGGGATAGCCAACTCCTTTCTGTGTGGGAAAGAACATTGTGTTGATCCCCAACTTCGCCACAAAAAACTTTGAACAGACGGTGATTCAAGGCCTAGCCTCTGATAAAGTCACAACAGTCGACATCACATTTTCAAATTTCTGGGCGTGTATGCCTGGGTAGAAATTTTTAGGGGGTGTATCCCAGAAAATATTTGGTGCTTCGTACCCCTGTTTTAGTGCTTCGTACCCCCAAGGGGTACGTGTATACCCGGTTAAGAACCACTGATCCGCAATATGCACTTGGATGTCTGCGTCGTGTGTGAATGTCGGCCGCTAATGGTTAGTGGTTCTTTGCCCAAAGAGTAAGCTAGCAGTGTTGGAGACATTAAAATGTTTGTGTTGCTGTTTTCCGGTAAAATTGACCAGCAATTGTGATTACTTTCAGCGTTGGTACTGCCTCCACAAGATATGTGGTTCACCAATGTAAACAACAGCAGTTTCACCGTCAACTGGAAGCCTCCCATCGGCGAGGTATCCAGCTACAAACTCGTATTTCAAGGTAATCATATCCATTGGATATTAAGGTGTGCGATTAGATCCTACGCTACAATCCGGCCAAGCAACGCGTTTATCGCTCGTTTTAAGACCCCGCTGTACAAGCACTTGGCGTTTTATGGGACATGGCAAATTTTGTTTATACCGTGTACGTGTTGCGTTTGTTGTAGTAATGAATCCGTTTTATGCTAATGAAAAGCTCAAATGCGTCGAAAGTAAGCTTGCAAATGACCACTGCGCAACGTTTGCCCCACGTACTGCTTACCGTAAATATAGTGTACCTCCATAAACAGGGTGTTCTAAAAAACTTGTTATTATTTTATTATTGTGTAATCTGTTACCTTGACCAATTTTTTTAAATGATCTGAAATTTTTGCAGTGTGTGTAGAACCGTCTCAAAATTTTGTGTTTTATGTTCACGCGTTTATCCCCTTTCAGCGATTGATTTGGCATTCACTACATTTGAAATGCATTTTATGTGAAAGTGTTGAGCGCAAGCACGGTCCGCACAGTTTGCAGTTGTGAAAGAATATCCATAAAAAAGCAGCAGCAGCACGGATGGGAAGTGGCGCAAACTGTTCAAAGAAGAAGGTTGTGTGGGTTCGGCCAGAGGTTCCCGGACGACCACCAGCATCAGAAGAGATAGTCGGGCAAAGGTCTGGAAGAAGCATTTGAGCGAAGCCCCATCAAGTGCGTAAGAAAAGCAAGCCTAGAATGGAAACCCAGAGGCCTCCAGTAGCTCGTCCTTCAGCAGCAGTTAGTTTAGAACTGATAGCAAGCAAAGCACACGCACAGACATTTCTGCGTTTACAGGCTGGAGGAAGTTGACGTTTTTTTTCTGTGATGAAACCGCGTTTCATATAAATGACAAAGCCAACAATCATGATTTCGCATTTGTGGTGACAACGATCCCTGTGCTACGATTGAGTACTTCGAGGGGACTCACCGAAAGTGATTGTGTTCTGTGCCATCGCTAAGAGTCCTCTTCATGTTCCGTTTCACTTTGACGGAAATGCGACCGGCGGTGGTTTGTCTTGAAATGCTTCGAAAAATTGGATCTTTGATGAGCTTGTAGTAAATGAACATAAACAAATCGTTTTTCAACAAGCCGGGATCCATCTCACCAGGGCTCTCACGCTGTGCGGCTTATCTCAGTGATATAAACTCTCCCAGGAAGATGGATTAAGCTTATGCGGTTGCAGATGATACAAACGACGGGCTCATAAATGGCTGCCACGTGCGCTTGATCGGACACCTTGTGCATTTTTTATCTGGGATTATGTGAAAGACTGGTCTATACAAGTCGCTTCTCTTCCTACACGCATGGAGCCACTGAAGCAGACATCTGCCGATTCCCTTGAGACTGTTGCCGAAGTCGTGTTGCGGGTGGTTTGGCAGTAACTAGGCAACCTGTCCGGCTTCAGATGGCGGGGCGCATGATGGATGCTTGCGAAGTGGTTTATAAAATATGCGTGCGTTTAAGTTTCTCAATCTAACTTTTATAAGTAAATCTTGTTCCACTGAACGTTAATCCTGTTAAGTTTCAAAAGCCCAGAGTTTGTCTTTACCTACATCCTCAGTGATAACAACCTTTTGTGGAACACTGCGTATATGTGCTCTTGGAAAAATGGCTTTGTTTGAGCCATAAAGTTATTTGGTCACAGGCAGTGGCGTAACTGACGCGCGGGACATACGGGAGAATTGCCCCCCTGCCCGCAAGAAAAATGTACAAAAGCTGACCCTCACTTAGCTTGTATTTCGGTTTTAGTATTCCTTTGGTTTTCAGTACGTTCTTGTTTTATTGCGTTTTTCGGAGTATTTTCTGGTTATTTAGGGTTATCGCATAGCCATCCACATCCGGTTTCACCATCATTTCAAGTTTTTTCTGAGCCTTGGCTGTTGGGCCCCTTTCAGCCAATTTTCCCCGCTGTCTCAAACCTTTAGTTACGCCGCTGGTCACAGGGTACGTTCAACGGACTCACTTTGGTTTGCGGTTCTACAGGTTCGGGCATGCCCACCACTCAGATCCTCCCCGCTGAGCAAACTTCTGTACGTTTGGTCGGACTTCGCTCAAGTACCAACTATTTCGTCCGGCTTTGCTCTCGGCGCTTTTTGTCGCAGAGCAGCTGCATCGAAGGAACGCAACGAACACGTCAGTGTCTTTGGCTTCTGTTGACTTCTTGGCCAATTATCGTTCGCAAGTTGTTAAATGCATGTAATCGAGGCTGTTATGTAATAAGCTTTTGTGAGAAATATGGAACCGGTTGCTGTTCTTCGAGCGTGTGCAAATAGGATGAAAAAGAAAAGTGAACTTAAAACTTAAAGTCTAAAAAGTAAACTCGTGCGCTAGAAGTGATTGCAATCCGAGCAGTGAACTTGTTAATAGCGTTTGCTGTTGCTTCAAAAGTTCAGTCAAAATGATGCTGATGGTGAACGTGTTTTTTTCACGTGCAGACATGCTTGCTCAGAATAACTACAAACTTTTTAAGGAGGCGTTGAAAGGCTGCTGTGCTTGAGTCTTTTGGCGATGGGAGTAATGTGGGCCTGTAGTTGGTGCAGTGGAACTAATGTCCTCTCTTGCAACCTCTCCGGTGGCCTTGCGTGGATTGTGTGCTTCACCACGAACGGGTTGTGCGCGAAGAACAAAAACATTTGTGTGTGGCGCGAACAAGCAATAAAAGAGTGATCTCGTCGGGTGATCTCTGTTGTTGCTTGCTGCCACGGTGCGAAGCTTTGCGCACGTGCCGCTCGGGATTTCCGATCGCAACACCTCTATAAATAGGTACAAACCGTGCTATAAATAGGTACAAGCCGTGCTATAAATATGTACAAGCCGTGCTATAAATAGGTACAAGCCGTGCATATTTTACACTTTGCAGGAGGAAAATCTGTTATGTCAAAGATAAAACATATAGACCAGTGGTTCTCAACCTTTTCACTTACGTGGCGTAAACAACGTTTAGTAGAAATTGCGTGGCACACTACCTCGTTAGCATAGGCTATGCGTTTGTACGCATGAATAGACACATTTTATTCTAAACTAGCGAGTTCAATCCTGTATGCGATTCTCTGAAAATCTTGTTGAAAATCAACGCAATCAGTGTGCTCCCACGTTGTGGTGATAAGATGTCTAGGACTAAATAATTCCGTAGCCCACTCGAAAACTGCGTTATGGCCCACGGGTTGTACTTGTAAGACAATAACATAGACTGCAAAGGAAGCTAAAAGCGTTTTTGCACATGTGCTAGTCGCTGATGTTGATACACTGTGGCGAAAATTTGTTCGAAAGTACTGGTTACAGACTAAACATGAAGTGAACTGTCGATTCCATGTTTTACCCATCGAAAGTGAATGGATTTAGGGATTCAAGTGGTCGCAATTTGATTGAACGTTGTGCGAAGTAATTACGATTGTAACAAAAATTATCCTGAACATGTGCGAGCAATTGTTTCCGAGTAAAGTAAATGCCTCTATCACCGCCGAGAGCTCATCACTTGCTCTTTTGCAGTATCGCTGCGGGAAGTTCGCCAGGTTCCCGTCGCCGGGCCCCTCGACGTCATCGCGCTCGACGACGACGACGACGTCATTACAGTTGCGTCAGATCAGCCGGCCATGGCCGAACTGCACGGGACGACGATGTCGGGCAAGGGTGCCACAGCAATCATGACCAAAGCGTCTGCAGTGTCGGTTGCCACGTCGTCGGTTTGCGCTGCCTCGACGCCGATCTCTGACATATGTTCCGCTCCCGTGATCTTGCCGGCCATGGCGATCCTTGAACCACGAGCCACCGCCAGTGACCGGTCCGCAAGAACCAGTAGTCACGTGACCGGTAGTAGCGACGAGCCTGCAAAGGAAAACCTTCCGAAAAGAGGCGACCGTTCTCTTCCTTTGGATAAGCGACGTGCCTCTACAAGTAAGACTTTGAATGACGCCGGGAGTGTTGGAGTTGCTTGCTCGGCAAAAACTGAAGCCGAAAAACGCGCGAACTATGACGACGAGTCGGACGTGATAGAGATCCTGGACAGTCCCGGCGATCCCGGGAACGTTGAAGGCTCCAGTGACGTCGCGGATGAAGCTTTGGTCGACCAGGGTCCATTTTTGGACGAATTGTCCGGGTTCATGATGAATCCCGATGGCATGATGATTGTTGGGGACAAAGCTGATCCGGTTGCAGATAACGAAGGTAACGAAGATGACGAACCACCTTCTCACGCTTATGACAGCGGCTCAGCCACTTTAGAAGAGGATGAAAGGGACGAAGAGGTACGTGTGTACTTGGACGATTCGTCAGGACTCCTGGTGACTCCAGGTGCCCAAGAGACTCCCCAATCCGGAAATGGCAGCGCTGGCGAAGAGCAACCCGAGGAAGACAAGAGCCAGGAGCAGGAACGCACCGATGCTGATGTGTGCTGCCTGAGCGATCCTCCAGACGCGCCAGTCGACCAGGCATCGTCGGGTCAACAGGTTGCACACCCGAGTAAGGGCGATCAACCGGATGTCGGGACGTCGTCTGTCAAAGCATCCGAGGAAGACAAAGGCCAAGAACAGGCCCGTACCGATCCCGGGTCATCGTCTGTCAAAACAAGTGATGGCCCCGTGGCCGAAGCAGTTCGCGAAGGAACAAACGGAGCTGACTCCGCCCTTTCACTCCCCGTAAAATCCGGTGCGGCTGCAGTGGTGACAAAAGATGACATTGCGGATAAAAGCAAAGCTGACGCCGTTTTGTCGGAGCCAGTTGGCGTGGTATCAGATATAGGCGATGGAGATGCTGTTAAAAGTGAGACTGAGCTTCCCTCCGAAGCAATTAACGCCAACAAGACTGACGGCGGTTCTGGTGTTGCTGAACCTTCGACGACTGCGAACGCTGTTGAACGTCTGGACGCAATCGCTGAAGAAACTCCTGCGGTATCTGAGAAATGCCGAACAACCTCAGAAGAAAGCCCAGTGGCGTCCGAAGAAACCCGACCAGTATCCGAAGAAACTCGACCGGTATCCGAAGAAACCTCACTGCTATCTGAAGAAACCCGACCGTTATCCGAAGAAACTCGACCGCCATCCGAAGAAACCCGATCGCCATCCGAAGAAACCCGATCGCTATCCGAAGAAACCCGACCGCCATCCGAAGAAACTCGACTGCAATCCGAAGAAACTCGACTGCCATCCGAAGAAACCCGACCGCCATCCGAAGAAACTCGACCGGCATCCGAAGAAACTCGACCGGCATCCGAAGAAACTCGA
>JGI24159J19872_10002757_pt1 | contig 21290 bp, 13 predicted proteins | sample Ectturendosymbi4_FD_19872 | JGI IMG/M metagenome (IMG submission 19872) | reverse complement strand
TAGGTTGGATGCCTGTGAGGATGTAAGAGGTGTTGATGTGGAAGAGAAGGGGTGCCAGCCCGGATCCCTGTAGGACGCCAATCTTGAGGCGTAGTAACCTACTCCGTTTGCCGTTGGCGGTGGTTAGGGTGAGGTTGCGATTATCAACCAGCTCTATGAACAAGCGGACCACGTGCCTGTCAGGTAGCGATCGCAGTAACGTGCAGGTGAAAGCTGCTTTGACTGCAGTGCCTGATGCTATTTATAACATCTTTTTCAGAAAAGAGTCTGTTTGGTTCATAATCCTCTCTTGTTTCTTCACAGTGGGCAGTGTGAAATTTTTGCAATTATCATTTGTGATCTTTGCTGGGAGGAATTGACAGTGTTTGGGTTTGTAAGGGAGGGATGTGAAAAAAACTTTGAGAACCACTGGTCTAAGCAAATTCTGTTGTTGAAGTGTCCAGGCACTGCCATCAGCCACAATTCTTTCCCACCCGGTCCAGCAATAAATCCACGAACCTATGGTTGAAAGTCAAACAACGAGATCCTGGTGGCGTCATTTCTGAAGCTGCCAGCAACGATTTCATCTGGTCGGGTTAGGTCGCCACGACTTCGCGACTTGGGTAAACAGGCAAATAAATGTGAATGAATGAAAATAACTATTTTTCCTAAAACAGTCGCGTGCACTGGCACAAGCAAAGTTAGAAACTTACCCAAGTGGTTTCACCGCAAATTGCCTTAGATGTTTTGAGTGGAAATTAAAATCTGCCTAGGAAAGATACGTGACGCTACACAAGAACTTAAGCTGCACGGAACAGCCTGTATAAAGGATATTTGTGTTGCAACACGCTAACGATGACTTCTTCATTGTTGAAGCCTTTTATCACGGAGTTCAATTCAAATGACAGGAAGACATGTCGACTTGGTGGCTGTAGCAAACTATTCCCCTACCTTCCCTTCTGGAGGTTGACGTTCAACTCTGAAGCCGCCAATGGAGCCTTCAGGTGCCGTCCATTCTATGTCGATCTCATCTTCAGTTACGTAAGTTTCGTTCAAAAAGATCGGAACTTCGGGATCTGGAAAAATTGAGGATTTTTTGCTTATATGGAAGAACTGCAATTCTGGGCGTGTAAATATTCTTACTTTCAACTCTACGATATGCAGCCGTATCCCTAAGACAGGGGTTCCTAAACTTTCCCTGTCCGAGCACTCCTTCAGCATTTCGATAGATGAGCGTGTACCCCTAAACATGGGCGCCGGAGGGATTTTTTCAGGGAGGGGCCAATAGTGGATTTTTTAGGTGTGGGCCAGAAATATTTTTGCAGAGGCGGCCAATAGTGGCAAAGTTACATTTTAACCACTCGAAACTAAGAAAACAACCTTTTTTTGCAAAAAATTGATGGGAAAATGTCAATTTTCAAAATCCTGGTGTGGCCTTGGCCTCCACTTTCGAAGCCAATGCCCTGAAACTTCTTATGATAAAAAGGCTGAGGAAGATAACAAAAATGTATTTACCAATAAGCATGCACTGATTTTTTGAAATAATATCCAATTGTATTTATTTTAATATTTTAATCTTTGAACCAGACATGAAGTGCACAGAGCACAAGCACGCACTATCTGCACAACACACATTGATAATAACAGACAGAACATTTTGCATCGGCGTTGGTGGTAGGAGCACAGGAATTCCGATACTTGTTCGCTAACTTGTAACACTTCGTACAACACTACATTACAGAAACTTTCTCAACATAGTTGTTGGCTAAGTTGCACCACTTGGTACAACACTACATCCTGTGTTGGACGCGAAAATCGCATGTTAAGAAATAGAGTTCAAACCTGACTAAGTCCTGGTGAAATACGAATGGTTTGTGGCCTGCACACATCCTCAAACTAACACTGTAACGTCTGGGCACTCAGTCACAAAGTAAAATGCGGTTGTAATGTTCAAAGAATAAGGACTAATACTGGTATAAACAATCTGACTGCATCAAAGCGCGCAACCATACATTGTTGGACTTTTTGCATCGTTAAAGAAACAGGTACACAATTTTTAAAAGGGGCCTCAACGGTAGGAATGTTACATTGAACTTGATAACTATAACACTCGCTCGTCACGGCAGGTTGTACAGAGCCCTGCAACCAAAGTTATAGGCAGCACGCAATCAGGGGATATATGCCTTCCTAAAACCACACCAATAATTACGATGCATACATGGACCAACAGAAGAAACGAATGAGTACATGTTTCACTGCGTTCGAACATCGGGAAAAAGAAGCTCGCAGCTTGTTTACTGTTTCATATTGATATCGCATTTGTCTCTGAATATCTTTGTCATCTAAGAGCTCAATATCTAATACAATCCCCGAATATTTGCAGCGGGAAACATATTTTACTTTTAGTACACCCAGTGTTAGCAACGGGGATGGCCGTGCTTTTTGCACTCTTAGCCTTTAACATCATACAAACAGTTTTGCTGCAGTTGAAAATAATTTTATGCAATCCTGCATCAGCCTGACACACTTCTAGTATACTTTGCAACCCACGTACATTTGGACAAAACACATAAATGTGATCAACAAACGTCAAGTGGTTCAATAAGATTTCACCAATATAACACCCAGCTTTAATGTTGCTTAGTTCAAGAGATAAATCATCTAAATATACAGCAAAAACGTATGGACGCAATACTACCCCTGGTCTAACCGCATTAGTAACACGAAATGGTTCGGACAACTTCATATATATAAATAATTTGAAATGAATTATGTATAAACAAACTTTTTTCCTTCTAATGCTAACCTTAAATGTACCCCTTAAGATAGGCAAACGTACCACTAGGGGTACATGTACCTATGTTGGGAACCCCTGCCCTAAGATGATATAATCTATCAGTCTTTAAGCAGATGTTAACAATTTTATTGTTTTATGGAGGTATTAACCACACGAAAATCCTGCCTAATTTGCTTTGAAAAAAAAAACGCTGCTCAATTTGCTTTGAAAAAAAAAACAGTGAAAAATGGGAAATACTAACAAAACAGACCCGCTAATATCACATGAAAATGTTTTTTGCCAAAAAAGATAAGTCACAATCGCTTCTACAGCCAGAGCACACACCATGGTTTGTTAAATCTGATGTACACCTGGATCTAACTTAGCATGGCCGAGCAATTTTGACGTAGGCGCCTTATTAGCTTGTAAACCAACCCTCGTCTGAAGGGTTTAATGCCTTGCTCAGTTGGTCACACGCTTTAACCGATAAAAGCGCTCTTTGATAAGTGCGTTTGCTCGCTTGAACCACCTTCAATGCATTTTCGAAATTCAACCAACCTGCATCTAGTAAATACTATAAGTTCATTACCACCATTCACAGAGCCTTTAAAATTTCTATTAATTGCCAATTTATTTTTGTTTCGGAACTGCGGCAAGCTAACTAGTGGCAGCTGGTTATTCACAGAACTCCTCTCAACATGATGAACCCAATTTCATGAAAACTGCAACAAAGCGTCTGTTGCTGCTTCCGATTTGCAAAGATTCCCCCAAAGAAATGGATAATATTTTTCAGCATTTTCCCTAAAATGTTCATACAAACAACGATTTATAAAACAGCAATTGATGTTGTACAAAAACAAAATTTTTCAATGATTCACTTGCCCAATTTCAAGAAATTTTATAAAAGTCGCACTTGTCAAAAAATAAAACCATCAAAAATTCAAAATGAAAACAAATGAAACAATTTACAAATTTTCAAGACCGGTTGCCTGATATTTGCTAATTTTTGCCCAATTGTTCATAAAACGTTTTGATGGAACAGGGTATTTCCAGCCTGCCTACTACAGTTATGAACAGAACTATCACTGCCCGAGACAAACCACCACCGTTGACCTGAGTGCCAAGAACACTGGTCTTATTCTGACTGTCTCCAAAAGTTGCAATAAAAATTGAACATATATACGTCAAAGTTCGTTTTTGTTAAGAAAACGTTAATCTGCGTAGCGTTTGCTAATTGCAGACATTTACAAGACAAGGGGTTGTCTTTTAAACCGGCGCTACCATGATTTGAAGCAGTAATCAGTACTGTATACTTACAGAGTGTTACATCTTGCTGGACGCTGTAGCTTTTTGTTCTGTTGTAGACAGCTTCAACTTGCAACTGGTACGATGCGCCTGGGATCAAGTCGCCAAAGCTTATGTTGCTAGAGGTGACGTTTTGCTCTTTTACCACTTCTTGTACTTCCCGCTTTACTCGTTTGGTAATCCTCACTCGCATCAGAGATACAACATAGTGGTCATATTCTGACTTTGGTGGTGACCACATGGCGTAGAATGATCTTTCGCTTATGTCTGAGAGAACCATGTTCGTCGGTGGCAGAGGCCCTGCGTGAAACGCGGAATCAGCAATGCGTTTATCAGGCTTTTAAAGTCATTTTCAAAGTGTTTTAATTCTGGCTACTTAGAATATTAAAACAGGCAACGATGTCTTTTCTGCTGTTTAACATATTAAAAGTATTTTGCAGCGATATTTTGTCAAATATTCACTAGACGATGGATATCTTTGTTCGAAGAGCCCTAACCTTTCCTTGGTCGAGAAGGATATGTACTGTTTTGAAAAGATTTCTACTGGTTTGGGAAAGGTTTGCTAAAAACTGCTTGACGGACCTTTAACTTATGAACAAAACCAACTTGCAAGCAACCAGCAGGTAGAAAAGTCATTTATAAACGCAATCAAACATTTTTAGGCCTTATGCCTTCGTTATTTTTGCAATTAAAAGCATGACCACTTCAACGGAAAGAAATTACTTCAACGCTTTATCAAAATTTTTGAAGTAAATACTACAATAGTGCAATGTCATTGCTTCACGTTACTGCTATACGCACTGTGAGTAAAACTCGGAGGTTTGCAACACAGAACTTTAATGTTTGCAAAAACATGATTTGATTTGTTGTGCTGTGCTGTACGCTTAATACGGTCTTCCTTTTTCATGCTTATCTTCATGTTTCAAACGATTCTGATTTTTACTATGTAGCCTAATACTTAATTTATGTACGTAGACTGAAGCGCAGTAAATAAACTAGATTCCACAAACAATGCCGCGCGTTCGTGCAGATATTACGGCTGCAAAAGCACAAGCAGAGAGCAAAGCATATTTTCTGACTTGTTTGAACGTAGATGGTAGTGTTTATGTCTTCAGGAAAAGCCGTCTGTTTACTGACAGTAACTCCAAACACTGAGGAAGGTATCAGTTCGGTGACGTTATATTCAAAATGGAAAACCTTTTCTTCCATCATAGGGCCGACCGGAGACCACGTGATCTGCAGAAAACAAAAGCATGTCATCGGTTTGAAGAGAAGAAACAATCAGTCCATTGTCACCGCAGCGACTTAAAACCTGAAGTTTAGCACATGAGACAAATTTCCAGAAACATCTCTTATTTTTAATTTGAAAGAAACACTTTAACTGTCATTCACAAACAGTTACTTTAACTAAAAGGGAAAATCATAATTCGTTCTATCAAGTGTTTAAATTTTGCAAGCAATGATATAACACGAGGATTTCTTTTGACACAGAACCTGTTTTTATTGTTTTTCAATGTTTTGCATTTCCTCAGCCACAAAAAAATGTGGGAGAGCATTTGAAGATAATTAAGTAATGTATAAATCTGAACACAAATCCCGCTTGTCACAACAATGGCAAATGTTATATTAAGCTGCAGCTCATTCATTCCGACAAACGTTTAAACGAACTTAGAATTACTATAACCACAAAAATCACAACGGCGCTAAAAAACGGGAAAAAAACTCGCGAGTATTCATCCATCCGACAATGTTCAATGAGATTTCGAAACACCATCGCAACTGTCTCTGACAAACGGAATTAATTATTAACCGCATTTTTCGGAAACATATTTGACAACATCTGCAACATTAGATTTCATCGTTCACTTGAGAGGATTTTCAAAACTTAGTAAAAACCCACTGTAAACGACAGCAGTCCTCCGTTTCCTGGCAACCATGACAACGCCGCCCACGTTTCTCCCACGCTGGAAACACGTAGTTCTTCAATCGGATTCGGTTCTGAGGAAAGAATAAAACATGAACATTAATTGCGAAATAGTTAAAACCATGAATAACAGAAATAATAAAGACGAATCATATTCAAATGTAAGCAAGCGCGTTTTTCCTGTTTTTCGCTCCGAATCGATCTAAATTTGAATTCAACATAAAAAAATATACAAAATAGAAATATATATTCAGGTGAGTATACCACGTCGCTCTTAATTATTTTCCTGCGAGATTTTTTGAAGGATTATTGTTACTATATTTATTTCTGCTCTATGTGCAACCATACCAGCTCAAAACTTGTGAGAAGCAATGAAGAATGGAAAACCAAAAAAATCAGTTCAAAGCGTCCGATTAAGTAATCCAACTCACAAAACCTTTTTTCATACTGGTGGTTGCGTTTGAGAAAGTAGAAAATATAAAGAAAATATCATTTAACGTCTAAAAAAAAACTCTTTCTTCACACCCATGTTTTGTCGGAATGCCCTCAACCGCTTCATAGAAAGAGGAATGCAAAAAAATATAAAACACTGCTTTTGCAGAGAGCATCCAAAAACAAGAGTAGGCTTCGAAACCACTCACAGACCAAAAGAGGAAGACTTGCTTTTCCTTGAGAGCCGTTTAAGATGCAAATGTGCTGCAGAATGATATAGTTTAAGAAATCAACGACTAAAACGTATTTGCAATTTGACGCCTTGAATTTCATTCAAACCACATGCTGAATTATTAACTAGGTTGAGCTGTTTAACAAACAGCTAGAGTGTCACTTCAAGACAACATTTTTCTTACTTGTTGGCTCAAACAGCTCAACAGCTTTGCTTTTGACGCGGTCACTTAACGTCATCACATACAGTCTGTAGAGAACTCCTGGGGTCAGTCCCAGCAGATCAGAAGTGACATTCCGTGACCCGCTTTTGTTCCCCGCTGGTATCTCGATACTCTTCTTCCCTGGCGGCGCTCCCGCCACCAGTACATCAGTTTCATCCACCGGAAGACACTCCACCAAGTAATCACTGTAGATGTCGGAGGGTGGGTTCCACGTAACTTGCAGGGATGAGTTGGTGACTTTTGTGATTCGGACATTTCGAGGAGATTTTGGTTCTGACAAAGAAAGTAACTATTCCTTGAAAAAGAGATGCACCTACAGTTAGTTAGCCACGGGTGCGAGACTGTACAGCAGCATACGAAAAGCTCTGCAGCCATTGGACCTCAACCAAAAAACAAATCTGAGATGTTTGGGGCAGGCCCGCAGCCATGTTTTAAGATTTTGGTGGTGAATTTTTATGGGGGCAAGATTTTTGTTTTCATTATATGTTTAAAACAAATATAATAAAATACAAATAAGTATGATAAGATTTTTTCTCAGCGCAACAAAGTTTGGGGGGGCACTGCCAACGAATGCCCCCCGTGGCTACGGGCCTGCTTTGGGGTTGCCTTATGGTTAGTAATTATGAAACTGCCGGCCGTGGGACACAGGGGCCCAAAGTATTCAGTTCTCGGTCCGGCTACCACGTCCACAAAAACAAGCTTTTATGAAATCGAAGCTCTTTTTCCTTTGTTTTAATTGAAGGTACTTAATCTGTCTCTAATGTGGGAAGCTTTCTCACAGCGGCCACCACAGTCGTGCAACAAGAAGCAGATATCTTCTTCTACGCTGTAGACTATGCTTACAATTTTTCACAAAACAACAACGAACAGATTTTCCTCAGAGAAAAAACATACGTGAATCCTGGAAAATGCAATCGAGTGTTTTTTCCGCGACAGCAAAACTAAAGCGCTTTTCAAATTTATTGGATCTTAAAATTGCACATAAAATGATCTATTAAAAAACATGTCGAAATTCTTTCGACTTCACTTTTATGCAAGTAGATGAAATTGATGTTAAACAAATTGTGCAGTTTTAACAATCAGCGGTAGTTCGATGTCGCGTGTGTTGATAAACGTCTTTCAGAATCATAGCTAACAGACGTCGTTTTCTCTGGAAAATCCCCAGAACCACTCATTGAAAAACTCAGAAAAGAACTGTAAAGCCCGCCCGAAGACATTACGTCATCAAGTATTCAACCGAAAATGACTTCTGTGACGTAAGAGACCCAAACGACGCTGTCGCAGATTTACAAGTAGAGGACTCATTGATCACCAACTATTGTTGAAATATGTGGAGAGTTCGATGATGACTCATTCGCGACTCCTTCAAAACGATCATCACCACGTCAGCAGTTTTGTGAGTTTTTTCCTCATCAAAAACACACCCCCCAAAATCTCTGAAAGGTCACTCAGTCTTTTAGAACCTCACAAACGCTCCAAACCAGTGGCGTAACTGGCGGGGGGCAAGGGGGCGAGCCGCCGCCCCTGGCAAGCGAAATGTAAAAACTGGACCCCCTTTAGTTGACATTGTGACATTTACTATTCTTTGAATTTCTTGTTTTTAGCGTTTTTCGGGGTGTTTTCGTCTTTTTATCTAGTATGGACATCCACGACATCCAGAGATTCATTATTATTTCTTAACCTTTTTCTGAGTTTTGGCTCAGAAAGTTGGCCCCCCTTCAGCTCAGCTTTGGCCCCGCTGGCTCAAACCACTAATTACGCCACTGCTCCCAACCCGGTGTTTTCCGCGTTTGACACTTCACTACTCTTCAAAATCGATCTGTAGCAGTTGCTACAATGTGACATCAATCAAGCCCAGGGCGCTGAGCTTAAAAAGGGTTTACGCGAACAGTTTCACATCAAACTGCATTTACTTCAAATGATGCGGTCGAAGAAAGAAAGAAAAACTTATTTACTCGTCCGTTCTCGCAGCTCCACAGGGTTGGTGTTTCGTGTAGTTTTCGTTATGTAAAATTTAAAGCTGTAAAGTGCGCCAGGTTTAAGGCCGGAGAACTTGTGCGCTTGGACAGATTTGCTTAGAGCTTGGTACGCCACTGGACAAGAACCCTCGTCGCTTTTGCATTCAAGGATGTATTTTTCAAAGTCGCCGGGAGCATGGTCCCAAGTCAGGTCTATCTCTGTCTCACTCCGAGATAGAAGCCGGAATCCCGTTGGAGGATGAGGACCTGAAGTAAAAAAACAAATGTCTCACCCGAAGTTTTTCTAAGATATTTTGAGGAACCGAAACGGTCTCTCATATTGTCACAACGGCCCTTCAAAATGTCTTAACGGTCACCAAGGTCAAATAAACTGATCTCATCCTTGGCATATCGCAGCGAAAAAGTTTCGCCTGAATAAAACCAGCGATTAATGTTGTAAAGGCAGAGGTTCCAAAATGGAGGGGCGTGGCTCGCTCGTACACTGTTTTGAAATAGCAAGGGCGTCGCGATTCTAATCCATTTGCTACTTCGTGATTGCGCAAGGCTGCAGGATTTTCCACTGTTGCAGCAACATAAACAAAATATCAATATAAGACGTCTAAAGCAGTGGTTCCGAACCGGTGGGCCGCGGTGGAGTGGCCGTGGGGTCGCGAACGGCAGGCGCAATAGTTTGATGAAGTCGCGAATTTTTAGAACTGCGCATATCAACATTTTGGGTTTCATCAGCAAAACCGAAACACAAACAGATTTTTGTGAAGTTCACATTATCTCAATAAAACTTCCCATATGGTTTCTATTATACAGTTTTAATCGACCTTATTGTAGAAACACGCCAGCATCAGAAATAGAAAGCTATGCCCAATGATGCTGAGATTACGCCAGCCTCGTAACATCTGTACTGCTGTGAATACATGCCCGCTGAAACTCTAACAAAGCACTACCGATATTTTTATCGTCATAGTTCTGCATTACATTCATTATTTTGTATTCGTTATGGTTCAAGCTTATAATAACAGCACAAGCAGCGTATAGTTAACAGATGGCGAGATCTTACCAGCAGACCTAACAAGCGATANTGATGTGCACAAATGTTCAAAGTAACAGCATAATGTAATTTGCAGTTAACANGCTTTAAAAAAAACGTTGCATCTAAAGAAGATNATGCTCTTGCGTGCCGTGCAATGGAAACTCGACGTAACGATCGTGTATTTACTTTGTGAATGAAATGGTTATGTTAGTCATATCTGAGTGNATTTGCAACTGCGAAATGATTCCTTAGTACGTGACTTGCTCTCTGAAAAATCGCTGACGCAGTTCAGGTGTGCTATNGAGCAATCATACTTAAACTTAACTTTTTCGTTGTCTGCTTCCATTTGTTTGCACGTACCTCTGTGAGCAGGGGTGGAATTTAGGGGAGGTGAACGTGAGACGGTCACCTCGCTTCCCCTTTGTTTTTCATGCTGCGGGAAAGCTTTGAGAGTTCCGCACTTAGTTTTTACCAGTTTTTTTTCGGTCGTAAACCGATTTTCTCAAATGACCAAAACAATAAGTCAATTCGGTCATAATTACCGAAAAGGAAGGCTGGTGAATACTGTGCAGCGAGTTTTAATACATTTACGAGACAAATGACCGAAAGATCTTATCGAAAAAAACACGTTTTTCGCATTGTTCTATTAAAAAAAACTTATGAACCACTCTAGAGCCGCATTTGTTAAGATCTTAAGCAAGTCACATGTTTTTCAAAATAAAGCAACAACTAGCCTTTGTGCAAATGTGCCGAAGGGGGCTCTTCATCAACTGTTTTGGAGCACCCTTCTGAAAGTTTGCCTCAGGCACCTAAATTCTGATATCCACCTCTGTCTTTGATGCTGGATTTTCAAATCTTGTACACAAACAAAAGTCAAGGAGTAGACTGGACGTTGAGAATGACATGAGATTAGCTCTCACCAACACACCCCTAAGGGTTTCAACGCCAGTTGCACATATGCAAGTTCAGTCGTCCCACTGATTAGCATAGGTGCTGTTCTGTTTTGCATAAGAACGTAAATACATTGACTCCAACACGTGAAATAATAGTGTTTCTTATCTTGTCGGTTGTTATTCGAACATATTTAGAGTTGAAGGAAACGTCTGGGGCCGAGCGTTTTTGTAATATTTTCGAATGGGGTCAGGAGATCAAAAAGGTTGGGAACTGCTGGTCTAAAGAGGTACACGCTCAGCTGTTCCAAGCCTGACACAGCGTTTTGGTGTGCTGCGTCGCAACAAGCAAGCGAATGAATCGTATTAAATAACTGTTTGTGAATCTCTTTTATGCAGTGCATCGTTTGCTTGGTTTTATGCATAAGATTAGTGGATCTGGAGTGCATAGAAGTTGGGAGCCACTGCTTTCAGGTGATGAAGAGCATGCCACAAACGTAGGAAGACAATAAAAACCACGTATTTGGATACATTTTGTCGCCTACTAAGTAAGCTACAAGAACACAAAACTGGAAACAAGTGATTGTCTGATTTTTCTTCAAATACATCATTTTTAAAACCTTGAACACCCACAGACTTTTTACTAACACCGACTTTGTTTTGCGGTGAAGTTCTAGTAACAAGGGTTATAATGGCGCATAAAAATCATGACGAACAACAATAATAATGAAATAGCAACCGTCGTGCTTTTCTAGCACGTGTGACCAGCGCGCGTAGTGGTTGCTGGAAGCAAAATTTTTACATTGTATCGACAATTTACCTGCTTGACGGTTTCATTGCAACAATATTGCCTGCTAGTGTGGAAGGTTGGACGCCCGTACCTTACCCAAGCTCCGAAATAACATCAGCAATTCGTGTTTGTGTTGGTTTAAACAAACCCTCAAATTAAGGTATATACAAGATTTCGGTTCCAAGCCAGCAATTTAAGTCACTTCCTCACAACCAAGGCCCAGGTTTTAAACGGAATTTGTCTCCACCCCCAACCTTCCTTTTCATTACGTTCTGCTGCTGGATCGGTAAGAATAAAGAGAAATAAAAAGTACAAACAATAGAAAACATTCTTCCACAAACAGACTTACTTAAATTAATAATCGAAGTTAGTTTCACCGCTTTGCTAAGCACGTTGGCACTTGTGGTATAAACCGTGACATTGTAGTTTCTACCTGGCACCAGACTTTTCACTCTCCCTCTGCTGGTTCCCGTTGAATTGTGAACTATTCTCCAACGTTTGATGTCCGAATTTTCTGCACAATAATGCAACCTTCTCTTAACCTGCTACTTGGTTTTCGAGCTAAAAAAAACGCCGGCAAGAACGCCACAGCCCGGTAGTGGTTATCTCTCATCGCAATACATCATAATGTTAAACGTTTGCTGCCAACCACAAAGCTATTAGGTTCAGAAAAAACATGGTAGTTAAGAGAAAATCATATCATCATAACAAAAAACGTCAAATTTATCCATTTTTAGGGCAATGTGTTACCTGTTATTTGAAAAATGTGCAACCCTGCGAAGCGCGTACAAGCACAAAACAATCAAGCATAAACCAATACGCTTCCTGTGGTTTAAAAATCAAAAAGCAAATACATTGTTCATCTTCTAAATCACGATGCACATTTTAAAGAGGATACAAACCTTCATTTGTGAATGTCAGGTTGTATCCATCAAGAATGGAAGAGCTGGATGCCTGGTTGATGATGGTCACATCTACAGTGTCGCTCGTGCTTGGCTGAATAATAATATTCGTCGCCGAAACAGGCGTGGGTCCTTTTGCAAGAAAAACGAGAAAATTTAACCTTGTTCTGCGGGATAAGCAATGGTTGAAAATTGTCTACTCATTGAAGACAACATTTTACATTTTTTCTTGCGTTCAAAACTGTTGTCTAAGTTTGCAGTGAGCGTTGCGTCTTGCGGCGAATGTGACAATCGCCAAAATTAAAAAAAGGCAAATGCCAAGATCGCATAAGCGAGACAGTGTGGTAGAATTCCGACAGAAGTCATGACAGAAGTCCCACCAAGTGACGTGCATAACAATATATGGCTTGTAAATTTATGTTAGTGTATGTCATTATGTTGGTGTGTGGTATTTACAATAAATCTAGCTGAGCAAAGGTACGTGTGTGAATGAGGAAGAGATGGGGTGATGTTCACGTGTGCTAATATGTGTGATGTGGCTGTTTGCAGTAATGCAGTAAGAAATGTGGCTCTCTGACTGGTTGGCCACCCCCGTACTAGACCGTAAAGAAAAGCAGTTATTCCACCACTTTTCCTGATCGCGTACCTTTTGTGGGTCCCGTGCTGTCGCCACGTACCACTTTGTTCCAGGACAACTCAATCTAACAAATATCATTCCATCAAAAGTTTGGAAAAGCTGGATTGACACAAACGCGACATGAGCAAAATATCTGTGAGAAATTACAATGGCCGTTTAAAAAGCAACAAGGAAGGTACACAAAAATTCCGGAATTTATTACAGAAACCAATAAGCAAAACTATAGCTGTGAGTATATNTTTTTGAAGAAAAACAGAAAGTAGGCCTGTTCACGCACAATCTGGAAGTCCTTCGCGTAACACTAGTGGTACGCGTACCACAGTTTGGGAACCACTGNCTTAAAGTATGCNTATCGCGATGCATCCAAATTAACTTTTTTCCGAGCGAAAAACAGAGTAAAGTTCTGAATTTTTAAACACAACATCTGTTTCGGACCCGCCCGTGACNACGTTCGAGCAAAAAGTTTCTTCCAGAGTAGATGAAGCAGTCGATTGTATGACACAACAAAAAAGGTCAAAGGTCAGGGTTAATATTTGTTGAGTCAGCAACAACCGCTTAACTTTGAATTGTGCCAAAAAACGATTGTAAAAATGAAAATTACTTTTTGCCCCCAAGACTCGCATAAATGATCTGCAACGTCAGTTTTATTGAAAAATCAATCAGTTGTCTCACAAAACGATTGCTTGCGGGAGACACCGGAACTATTTAACTGCTGGGGCTATGTTGCCTTACTGGATTCTTTGTAAAAATACCATAAACGTCCCAAACAAGAAATGACCGAACCGAAAAATGCTAAATTTGCTTCGGTAATCGCGTGCTCGATAAACTAAAAAAACAAAAAATTGTAGCAGATGCTACTTTAATTTTCCGAGTATAATATTATACCTGCATATCGAACGTCTTACCCTACCAACAACAAACAAGCGCCGGCCACTATCGCATGACATGTAAAAACAGAGGATTCCATGTGTGCCGAATAGCGAGCGGCCATGGTTACAACTGACTTCGCTATTTCAGGCAAATTAGGTGATCAGCGACACTGATTGATTAGCAGGGTGATGCACGACCAGTCATGTATCATTATGCTCTTTAGTCCGCTTAAAACAAGCTGGCCTAAGTCAACGCACTGCGCTATTTTTCTTATGTGACCACCAAAACGTATTGCGGTGACATATACTAATGTAATTGCCTCGTATTGCCAAGGCAGATGGAGTTGCGATTCTTCAACAGAGAAAGTGTTTGAACATTCTGGACTCACGGACACTCGAACCTAGTTGAAGTGGCTCTTGCTTTTCTAAAAAAAAGCAGTGCTTCGCCAGGCTGCAGTAACAGTGCTGTCGCACGCTTCCAGCGTGCTGTACAGTCAAGAACATGGATGAGTCATGACTGGAGTACTGGAATGGAGAAAGTTCACAATTTTAAGAGGGCTTGGAAAGACGACAGTCACAGCAATTCAAGTACATGTCATGGTGGAATAGCTAATCCGGCCATTACCTGCTACGGTGTGCGGGTGTTGTTGAGACACGCATGTGTATAGCACAAATATCAAACGAAGGTTTTACGGGGTCATTTAAAACAATCATTGTAAACAATTTACACGTTTGCTACATGGACAAGCGTTTCAGTCCTTTTAGTTGTAAATTTTTTCGGAATTATGTTTTGCATCGTCTTCCAACTGAAAAAATCGAGTTGTTGAGGTCAATCCACGAAGCGTCTCACCTATAAAAGCTATTGTGTTTTCGTTTGAGAGACAACAATCGCCAACATACTTTATCCCTAATGTGAGAGTTTTCCTCACTAACTAATCCTGTGTTTAACACATGAGAAGTTAGTCTATTAGCTCAGTACTTAAGCGGGAGCCACTTGGCTCACTGAGGCAGGAATTTTTTGATCCTGGGAGGAAATTTGCCCAATGGAGTAGTTGGGGAGGAAAAATATTGCAAGTTTTTTATTTTCTGTTTCCGGAAGACTCGATTTTTCCAGCAAAACCAACGCTTTTTGTTTCCTAACGTGCTCCAAGGTAGCAATTAGCCTACTGTACTGTAGATTCTACGCTTGGCTGCATTTGTAGATTTCCTTTAGTTATTACTTGCAATAAAAGGCAATTGCATACTGTGATGTAACAGTCCAACAACGTTAGAGGTGAAGAACATGAAATTGCTATTATGCTGCAAAAGATTTGCATTGTAGATACCAATGCTTCGGCAAACACACTGCTGATTATTTGAGAGGATTATACAAATTCAAAAAACTTATTATCATACTATTGGAGTGACACTGGTTTCGAGATAAACACTTGAAAGATTTTATTTAATTTTTGCTGACACTTTGTTCTGTCACAAAAGAAAAATACAGTAGGTCTAACTGTAAAGTACCGAAAAGATACAAATCTGCATATCTGCAAAATGCAAACACACAGTTTCATAGAAATTGTTCTTTTGCAATAAACCTCGATTTTTGTTATGCTCATCTTGGAATTGATCTTCTTTTTGTGATTTATCGTAGGAAGAAAATGAAAGTGTCCGCTGTTGGTTAGGAATAGAATACGGAAGTAATGTTAAAAACCACTGGTCTAGCTGATAAAGTTTTGGAACGGTAGGTTCGCTCATGCGGCCTCCCCGTGGTCATGAACACTACCTGCCTCATCCAGAAGGTTGCGAGCGTGTTCCACGTAACAGCAACCTTCTCTGAACGCTGGTTAACCATTTCACATGGCGATCACGAAAGTGAGGTTTGATTATTGACTTGCTTTACAGCGTTTTATTTACTGACTTCGAGTATTAATTAATTCAAACAATGCACTGTTTTTTCAGTGTATAGAAGTCTTCCAGAGAAATATATATTCGAAACACCGATTCCGACTTCTTCGTTTTATTATGGCAAATTTTGTCTTTAAGAGATGAAACAAGACAGTACAAGTTTATAAATCACACCCTAGCAAAGGAAAAATGAAGACATGAAGGCTTATTTCAAAACTATTTTTCCTGGAGATCCTTGCGCAGGCGATTCTAACGCTCACTGCAACACGAAATCTTTCGAAATCCCACTTCTGACCGTGGTGCCGTCAAACTTCAAGTCAATGACGCGCTGTTTTTTTCAAAGGCTGTCGAGGACTTGCATTTTTATCTACAAAAAACTATGATTCCTTTCTATAAGCAGTTCAAAAGCCTTTCCCAGGCGGCACTTTGACATAAAAATTTCACCCCCACACAATTCAATAATTCTAAGATTCTCAGCTCGTTACCTCACAGGAATAAGCAGTTAAACTTGACGCTTTTAGTAAAATACTAGTTTAGTTACGTTTACTACCAAGTAAATATTTTTCGGGAAGTCAAGTCAACTATGAACACCATCACTGTTTTTTCTGAAATTAAAATATTTTTTCTTACACGTTGTTTTGATTTCAACTTCATGTCATCCATGAAGCACGCTTGGCAACACTAACTTACGTGTTGTTTGTAGTATGCTGACTTTGTTGCTGACATCACCACTTCGCAAAGTCTCTATCGACACCTGGTAAGTTTCTCCGGCGGTCAAACTAGGTGGACTGAACAGTGAAGAGTAATTTGCTCCAACAGACTGCTGAATGCTGAAACACCAACATGAAAAGTTCTTAATAATATTTTGCAATCTAGAAAAATGCAGCTAAAATAATTTTCACCCTATAAAATTTCAATCTTAACAAACTTTTGCAGAGCTATAAGAATCGCAACAATGTGAATAGAAACCGTAGCAGCGAGTGATCCTTCGTTTTTGAGGTGTTAATAGGCATTTTAACGGCGGTTTAGGAAAGAAATCAGTAAGCTGGGTTGCTAGTTTTGTGATGCATTTTCGTGGCTAAACAAACAGCCGTGAAATGACGAAAGTGGCTGAGGGCTAAATCCGAACGGAAGTTTGCACGCTAACTTTCCAGTTTCCGCGTCTCTTTTGCTATTCAAGCTTTACAACAACGAAAAGTTCGTACTTTTTGGCTTTACTGATAATTACCCATTTTATTTACCGTATACAGAAGATGGTACAAATTTATACTGCAGATCGTACAGTGCTGGCATCCGAACACAAAACAATGCCGCACTATTTTGACTAAAGTGCACTTGATCAGCCAAAGTGCTTTTGGTCCTCACTCTTTTCCTCCAGAGTTTGGGTGAAGAGTAATGTTGTATCCATCCACAAGTCCTAGAGCAGGTTTCCATTTCATTTCGAAACTTGTTGAAGTCAGAGTGTCTGTTTCGACTGTAATGCCCTCAACAGGGCTAATCACTGCAACACAATTTGATAATTTAGGCGGGTTTAACCACAAGTGCCAAGCAATACATGCCAGCTTAAGGACTTTTCTTTTCGTTTGACTGACTTCGATAGAACTTGCGTGTTTGTTTCCGTAATTTGTAGAACTGTGGCATCGTCAGACATAGTGCCCTTTGAAACTTGTGCACACTGCACAGAGTCAGTACCACCAAAACATTATGGCCATGTTTTGCAGCTGCAAGGACAACATTTTTTAGAAGCACATAGAATATCAAAAACAAGATCCAACTGTGCTGCATTTTCCAAACATAATCGGTCTTTGGCTTGCTTTGTACACATCAAACAAAAAACTGTGAAATAAAAACGGGCGATTCGTCCTGTCACCCTTAAGTTACAAGTGCAACCATTTCACAATAAAGAAAAGCATATCATGTAGATAGGGACATTGAAAACAACAACTGATGTACTGACATGTCTTAAAATCTGTGGGTCCGACTTCCTCACTCTCCGCCATCACCTCCCCGATCTCAGTTACGTGGGTGCTGCGAGAAACCACCTTTGCCGTGTATGTCCGGTATGGCTCCAAGTTGGTCAGTGTAACCGCAGTTTCGTTCTTTGGAATCTCAACAGAACCGCTGTATACGAACTCGTTCAAGTGAGTCGAGTCGTCGGTCGTGGCAAATGTGACGAGATACCTTAAAACAATTACGAGTTGCAGTTTTCGAAGTTTACGTGCTTTGAAAAGATGATCAGCAGTGATCAGTTCTGCGCAAGTCTGCGTAATTTCTCATGTATATGTAACTTGCGTCGATCTTTTTAATGATTGCTTGGTAAATTTTAAGTGTTAATAATACCAAGAAAAGTACATACTCCGTAAAAATGTTGTCGCCTTCCTCGTCACTAGGGGGCGCCCAGTTCAACATGACTTCCGTCGGTCTTATCCAGACAAGCTTCACGTTTAACGGAGGTAGTGGATCTAAACGCAGAAAGTTACGTTTGTTGTTGCAGCAGCGATAAAAACAGGTATGACAGAATTGACTCCAGTGAGAACGATTTTCTTCACAGCTGTGTGTTTTAATAAATTCGTGCGATGTTTCGTCGCAACCCAAAACACAAAGCAAGTATGCAGACACGTTGCAGTTCGTTGCGAGTTGTGAGAAATCAAAGCTTCGATATGATTATTTCGTTAACGACTTAACAAGGCCTTGTTTGCAAACATCTCGCGATTTATCAACAAATCATTGAACAGTGGTATCCACCAGCACTGTCTTTAAACGATCGCAGCTGCTACTGCGACTAAGACTAGAAAAGTATATATCAGTTTTGCACAATAAAGAACAGCTCACAAAATTCGATATTTTTAGCCGAAAACACAATTTGTATACTCGTCACAAATGCTTTGGCGGGATATATTCCTCCATAAGCTTCAGTGCTTGCTTCCAGCACTCTTGTCGATAGCCAGTACAGATGCCCAGGACTCAGGTTTGCAAAAGTTGCTGAGTTTTCGCCGAGAGGCAGTGAAAGTGAACGAAGAGGTCCACTTTCTGTTCAAATACTGGCAAGTGAACTAGATATAGGCTGCACTACAAACGAACAGAAGGATGAAGTTNATCAAAANCACACCAATCGCCCTATCGCTTTTTCGATTACGTTTATCGCAATATCACAAAGATTTAAAAACTTATGGTAACTTCATTACGTGANAAAACTCGTTGCGAAGACTACCAATTTAGACAATTGTTTAATGTTGATGAGGCGTGACCTATCATAAAAATGGATAAGAAAAACAAANGTTTTAGAGAACGCGCAGACGACTTATAGCGTTTGAACATTTTTTACCGTTTCAAGCTCATAAACGTTTTTTAAGTACAACGTAAAGCAATTCATTTCCAAGGAGGATTTTCAAACATACGCTCACGTTATTATCCGACAACACAAATTAAATAATTTGTGACGTTTTAGATTACCAATTTTAAATAAATATTAAATTAAATAATTCGTGACCGTTTTGGATTACATACAAACGTTTTGGATGACGGAGTACAAATTAAATAATTTGCGTAAGTGAAAAAACAAACAAAAATTCAATAAATCTTCTTCACACAACAATCCAAACGCATTTGCTTCATCCCACATCACAGTCGTGAGTTGTTAGTTCTACCAAGCGTTGGTTTCTGTCGTAAGAGTCCAGACTGAAGGCACCTGGGCTTGGTTAAGAAATTACGTTTGCCCTACACCAGGGATGAAATCAATCGAATCGCATCGGTGTACTGACCAATGTAAAAGTAAGAAAAATGTGGAAAGGCAGAGCAATACTCTTAAATCACCAATGTTTCGAACAGATAAGGTCAAGTGACAAGAATGCTCTGCGGCTGTTTCTATAATCTTCGGCTTTGTAAAAATTTTGCTAGCTGGTCAAGCCACAAACAAGCTTGCCTTTGCTTGATTGCAGGGACAACTCATACAAATCGAACGTAGAACCACGCTGAGAATCGGGTGTCGACCACGTGGCGGTTGCATTTCTGTTGTCAGTTAATACTGTGAGGTTCTTCACGGAATCTGGAACTGCATAACATAACACTGGTTTCAGTCTGAAGAAGTAAAAAATAGAAAAATGCATACAGAAAAAGTTTTCTTTAGTAGAAGGTTTTGGGATGTATAACCGCATAAATATTTTAACTGTTTGAGAGGATTGATATTTAAAAATGAGCAAACCTCAAATACGTCTAAAAAGAGCACATTTTACACATCGACGTCTTCAAATCTCCTCAAAGCTTTTTTATATTCAAGCCGTGATGCGAAAACCTGGCAGAACTTCGTACCGTGATACTGGCAAATGAAAGGTTTTGGTATGGAGCAGTCCGCACTGGTCCACATCTCCTGTTTGTCGGCATCGCTCCGGTAAATTGCAACGCAGTCTCTGTTATCGCTGACGCCGCCGTTAAATGCAGGTAGATCGCTGCTCCACCGCACCGGTGTCTTGTCACTGTAGGTCAAATTTCCTTCCAACTGGAACAAAGAGAAAAAAAGGTTTAGATCTGTTAGGTTTTCGGTTAAGCATGTACCTGTCCAAGTATTTTGCTCATATAAAAAAAACAAGCAAAGCGAAGATTGGTGCACAAACTGAAACATAAACAATTTTGTCCTTTCGTTGAAAGACGTTGTCGATCTTTTCGCCATGTGCAAGGGCGTATGTCAGGGAAACCCGGCATAAAATCTTTTATCGCGAAAAACACTATTCTACCAGTATACAGTAGCTGCACTATCCACAAGTCATCAAAAATACACTATCAAGCAAACGTTTTGACTGAAAACAGGTTTTGGGAACAAACGAGGATTTTAACTCCAAATTTCAATTTGTTGCACAAGTCAGATTAAAAACATTATTCAGGTGAAGAGCAGAACGAATTATGAAAACGCCATATTGCGTCCCAACAACAGAAACGCGTTTTTAACTACACGTACAGTATGCCAATTACGCTTTTGTTCTGTGCATACATTGTTCAGTTTTATTACATTTTTTAACATACAACTAAAGTGGGTTTTTGGTTCTGATGGAACTAAGTTTAATTTCATGGTTGTGCAGATCTAAAAATGCTGACCAATCATGTTAAATAGTAAGAGAAAAGAAGTAGAAAACATGAAATATCGTAATATAAAAAGGCAAATGCCAACGATCTAAAGCAGGGGTGTCCAACCTTTTTGGCCAAAGGGCCACCTGCGGTTTACGAATGATTGCGCGGGCCACTTGAGTGTTTACTGCTAAGACAGACAAAACCCTCACACCAAAATTATAATCTTAGAAATGTGTATTTTCCTCTTTTACAATTATAAGAACAATAAACATACCAACAGTAAAGTCAACAAAGTTTTTACTACACGTCGACATTTCAATGTGAAGTTTGGCACTGTTTTTCTCTAACAAGTTTGGCAATATTCGGTTAGATGG
>JGI24159J19872_10002755_pt1 | contig 21290 bp, 5 predicted proteins | sample Ectturendosymbi4_FD_19872 | JGI IMG/M metagenome (IMG submission 19872) | reverse complement strand
GAAATTTGAAATATAAATTACGAGTTTTGAAATTTTTTGCTGTTTATCATCGCTTTTTGAAATAGGCTTGAACATTTGCTTAATTGCCTATTGTGATAGGACAATACAAAAGCTTATTGAGATTTATCCCCCGCAGGGAAGGCCTATTGTGATGCAATAGACAGCACCAAAAGGGGTCCGCTAAGATCAGAAGGTTGAGAACCACTGAGTTAAAACAACGCATGTCCGACGGTTTGCGTCATTTGAAACAAGATTAGTGCTAAAACACTCGCCACGTTCCAGGCGCACATTATCTTGCGCGAATACACAAAGCGTTTTGTAGTTTTCTAAGAGCATGTTTCCGATTTGCAAAATGTTTGTCTTGTAAATAAACGTTGTACTGGGTTTAATGCTGTAGGTCGATTTAGCTACAATCACATGTCTTTGTAGAAAGGCTGACGAGAGTTTTTTCTTGTTACGAAGGCTTCATAAACTCATTGCGTCTCTAATGTATGCAAACTGCACTGATTTGCAACACGACAGTAAGGAGCAAAATACACATATCATTCAAGGTACCTCTTGTCCGACTGGAATTCAGCTGAGAAAGAAAGCTGCTCGTATTCTTGAAACGGAACAACGAAAACGTCTTCGGGATATTGATAAACGCAACTCGTTTGCGACGTCACAGTTTCTCTTTCTTGTTTCATCCATGAACGGAAGATTGGTGACTGGTTGAAATGACGAGGGGTGAGAAAAACTGGATCAATAAAGCCCAATCTACAAAAACATGGTGATCAGTTGTTTCGGATGGAATTTTGTTTTTTTGCTCGTATCTTTATGTGACAAGTAGGAATGCTTCATAGACAGTATATATATTTTTGCACAGGGACAAAATTTAAAAACGTTGCATCGCAAAAGTCACTCCAATTTTGCTTCTGTTATCAATTATCGCTCTATAAAAATGTAGCACGACTTTACCTTGCAGTGTGACTTTTGCTGGACTTCGTTCGAACCAGCCATTCCCGGTTGGAGTCACTATCCAAAACGTCCACTGCTTGCCCGCATGTTAGCTGCAAGGTGGCGCTGTCGCAACCAGAATTACAGTCTTGCATGACGTAATATAACTCTGGAGTCTGCAAGAAAAACAAAAGAAAACAACGTCTAGAAAAACACAAATGCACCTCGTGCAAAAAGAGAATAATTTGCAATTGCTGTAAAATTGCAGAACCGATAGTGCGAAGGTGGGAAAGGTGAACAACAACAACGTTTTTTGATTTTCGTGAAGAGAAGTTAACTTTCAAAAGTGGAAGCTTTTCAAGTAAGTTAAGACCATTAATTCGGAAATTAGATATTGAAAAAAAAAAACACTTTCAAGCACAGGAGAAACCCCTGATCCAGTTCGTACGCAACACTTCTAGAACTTCCACCAATGTCATGAAAAGATGTTATGAAGCACAGAAGGTTTGAGGGGAGACCAGACGATGAGCAAATGATTAGCATCGCAGTATTGCTGAAAACAACTCTTCGCTCACCATGCTTGATGCTCCAGTACTTTCAGTATCACTGTCAGAATCCGACAAACGATACACAGGAAGTTGTGAGGTGTTTGCAGCTGGGGCTCGGGACAATTCAGGGTCACGTTTTCTGATCGGTGCAGCAGCGTCACCTAGCGATGCACTGCTTGCTGAGGAAACTTCGGAGCTGCCGGATGACGTAAAGGTCTCGGTCACCTCTACACGTTCGACTACGCGAATCTCCAAGAACTTTCCACTTCCTGTGCAAGATGATGGCGAATGAGTGCGAGATATCGCAAAACGTGTGATCTGTTTGGGAGGAATTGAGGTTGTTTTTTCTGGACCGCAATTCTGGACCGACGATGCCGATTTCGTTGTCACTGCTGCCACGGTTTGTTTCGACACGAGGGGATGCAAAATCACTGGGGGTACCGTTTCATTTCTCCGCGTGTCAGATACGCTACTTACNCCAACAACCTTTTTTACCCTTTGCTTTATTTGCGCGGCCGTGTCGCCCTCCAAGACCTCCTGCTTAATATCAAGTTTGCCAAAATTTCCATATTGTTATAAAGGCGGCTGCTGAGAAGTTGGAGATATTATTGCCAAATATCGGTATTGACAAGAAAACCAGCAATTGTTGAGTTTTGAAAAAGCAGTTGCTATCAGCCACTCATTACTCAGTTGTTGTAAGTTCTTATAAAATCATTTTGCCTTTGCAAAGATTTCTAATTATTTTAAGACGCATGTACAGAGTCGGAGACAATCTACCTTAGCATACATCACGGTGACCGAGGTAAGGTCAAGATCTTAAATGTTCCGAAATTTATCTGTAATGGTTTGCAGTACCAGATAGAGGTTTGATCAAACGTTTGTGTATAAATATGAATTAGAATTCTTTCTGCAAAATGTAGTATCCGCTACTCGCCAGATAACTTGGATTAAAGCCCGGATTATTTAATGATGTAAGTGTTGAAAAGTAGACGGTTGTTCAAAAATAACGTACGGTACCTACAACATATTAATCGTTTCTTGCATCCATCAATGTGAATAACTAACTGCTGACATATTGATGTGCTTCGAATTCTACTGCGTTTATGTTCAATTACATTCGGCAATTTCGTGCTTCTTAGAAGAAAAAGGCCAGGGAATACTTCATTGACTTTGTGTATTTGACGCACAATCACTTCCTAATTAGACAGTCGTTTGGTGTCAGCTCTGTGTGTTAACGATAAACCAGCTTGGGGAAGAGGAAGAAAAATGTTTTTGGAGAGAAAGAAAAAATTCCTGAAGATTGTACGGTGGGTATAACGGACGTAAAACACGGACAAAAATATTACAAAAATTGTGGAGATTGAAGTTTTCATGAAAATTCTGTTTGTGTATTTCAGGGATCCTTTTACAAAGACAGAACGAAGTCCTTGACAAATACATTTCAACTACTTAGTGCTCAACAGTAACTAAATTTGCTCGCCACATTTCAAAGAAGAGTCTGTCACCAAACAACTTCATTTATGTCACGCAACACATCATCGATGTCGCGGTGTGAGCAGCTTAGAATGCCACTCGGATATTACGCCGTAAACTAAGTTCAACACACCTTGTCTGGAACTCGCTTCTATCCTCTGTTGCGCAAGGTGGCCAGACGTGATTCTCCTGGTTTCGTCATCGGTGCACAGTTTTTGATCCTCCTGTGTAGTAAAATGATCAGGGCATTCACCAGCATTAACAGGTGTCGGGGATGGCGGCGCAACGTCACCCGACAACATGGTGGAGGAAATTCTCATGTCTTCGGTGACGTATTCTTGATCGGGGACATTGCAGCTTGCTTCTTCAGTCTGCAAAAAATGATCCAAGGCACAAGTGGTACTGTTTTGATAACATTCAGAAAGCAAAAAGTGACATATGTCTGATACTATGGAGACTGGCATGGTATAGAAGCAAAACAAAACCTTTTGATTTCCTTCCGTGAATGTGCGAGCAAGGTCAACGAGGTCAGTGACTAAAGTCTTTCAAGAAAATCAGTTTGAAGCGTAGTGACTCAACTTCAGACAGTTGGTTCGTTGAAAAAAACACAAAAACATTATAAACTCACTTCGACCGCGTTTTGTGTGACTCGATGGAAAACATGGCCAGTCTAGTGTGAAGCTTATCACTGTAAACAGGTAAATTCTTAAATGTGTGTGACTGTGCATTTGCTTGAGGCATCTAACAACGTGCAAACTTTCGCTTTGGGATGCTGGAATTGTCATGTTTGACTTAATTGGACAAATAAAGGCCATGGCTATCGGAAGGGGGGTCAGGGGGGACCTTGCCCCTGTATTTTGAAATTTCGCATTTTCTTATTAACAGTTTAGTGTAAAAATATTTTTCTCCTAGTATAGAGTTGGTAAAATGAAATTCGCCACTGTTGACCACTTGGAAAAAATCCTTTGGCCACTCCATGGAAAAATCCACTGTTACCCCCCATCTCGAAACAAGTCTTCCGAAGCCTATGATGAAGGCCACGCAACGTTTTGTGCTTTGCCTGGAGAAAAAGATGATTGCAATCGACCATGTGTAGTAGTTCGAGCACGTGCAGTTTTAACATTGTCTTGAGAACTATCCGTGATGTACGGTTTTCCTCGGCACAGCAAAAAAATGCACGGCCATAACGTCGTCAGGGTTATGCTGCGCTTTTCACGTCCAAACAATTACCTTTCGACCAGAGTCCAGTGCAACATTTTTCTCATCCCTCGAAGATAATTGCAGCACTGTCGGACTGAGATCCGTCTTCTCTCTTTGAGAGTGATTTGAAGACGTACTTTTCACATGTCCACTGCTGTTGAGGGAGGAGCAGTTCTTCGTGTCGGACAACCTATGCAAGTCACGCAGCAGGTAATAACACATACTGGCCAATGACAGCACACCTGCAAAGAATCAGCATTACCACAATACAAAGTTCCGATAGCCGCATGTGAACTCCACCAAGCTCAGTTTCAGATTTTTGTACGCTCGAGCTTCGTAGAAGCCTAAATTCTTATCAATCTTCGACTATTTCCCTCACGTTTCGCGTTTTCTCAGTGGTAAAAATGAATGCTGCAAACTTGCCACATAAAACACCAGGTGCGTGTATTGGTTAAGGACCCCAGAAATTATCCTTCCCAGAAAAGATAATTCAGGAAATTAAAAATTTTTAGCAGATTTGCAAATGTTGGTATTACTACAAAGTTTGGTTACGAATAATACAGTTTATTTAAAAGTAAATACACACAAAAGACATCTTTATATTTTTACATCGTTGTACTTTCTTTTGCAATAACACGAAAAAAACATTAATTAGGCGTTTTGGAATGGCGCTGGTTTGAGTTTCAGTTTCTGAATTATGTTTTTTTTTCCAGATTTTGAATCCGTGCATATAGCGTCTACACTGAGCATCAAAAATACCGGTAGATCGCTTTGTAAGAATGTTTAGAATGGTTTGCCTTTTTACAATTTCTGTTTCATTTTTCTTAAGTCTTCCCGTTTTCCTCAAAATAACCAGTTAGGCTGTGCAGTGGGGCGATTGTGAGGAGGCAAGGTATTATTTGAAAGACAGTACGTTTTGCACTGGCAATGGTTTTAGAAATTGATGAAGAAAAGTGAATGATGTAATTCGTCCTTACTGGAGCGTTGACTTAGTTAAATCGTCATCTTCGTCGGAATGCAGAACAGCATCGCTTGTCTCGTGTATGCTCTGTAGCGCCGCCATGCATCCACTGAGCAGCTCCACGAATTCTTTGTCTTCTCGAAGGCCAAAACAAGGTACAACCTGCATATACACGCAAACCAGTGATGCTCCCAACGTATCCATCGAAATATTAACATATGTGCAGCTTGCCAAGCAATCTATTTCTAGTTATGTTGTTACACATTTTCAAAAATTCAGATTTTTTGGAAAAACGACAGTAGTCATGTGGTGTGCACGTCAGTGCTTTCGAAGTTTATCAAAACGCCAATATAAGTACTTTGATAAGGTCCTTCAGCACCATTGTCCAAAGCTATGAAAACACAGATTCCATGCAGTAAGACAAAATAAAAATAAATGTTTCTTGAAACACAAAAAATAACAGTTTGGTGTTGATGCAGGTGGGAAAAAGTTGTTTTGATCTGCATTGAATTAAAAGCAACCTGAAAGCTTTAACACCATTGCAGTTTGCGGAAGATTATCTTGGAGCAAGGCGATCAACGAAGAGTGCTATTTGCAGAAACCCTTTTCACACTGGTATGATGAATTGAAAGCCCTTACATCAGCATTGTCATAGCCTCAACACTGAGCTGTAGCTCTTCATGGACGTACGTGAGGCTTGTGGTATCAAGATAAACAACCTTCAATAAATTACCTTTTTTTCTTCAGATCCACCTTCTGCGGGTTGTCCTTCGAGCGGATTGCCTGTTGCAAAATATGTGTAACCGTTAAATCTGACTGAGGATAAATTACTAAGCTATTCCATAGATTTATACTCGAATTTGGCAAATAGTTTATATACAAGCGCTAAAACAAGGAGCAGTCTCAAACTTTACTACACTCACTATGCTCTGATACAACGAACTCAATACATGTGTATGAACACATCCGACAACAGGAACGCAGGCCATTTTTCCCACGTTTCAAAACATGGAAGTCGTTGAAGTTTTTGGTGAGTGCATCCAGGGGTAGACAGTAGAATTTAAGGGCCCGATGCAAACGCTCAGAAAAGGGCCCCAAAACATCGCCACTGCGTAAGGTAGATGTGGGACTAAGTGGATAAAATAATTAAATTTGTTTCACATTTTAATTTATCAACTACATTCACGAACGTGATATACATACAAATGCACAAAATTTTGTAACGTTCTGAAGCTGGACACTTGGAAGCTGCCTACATTTGGCAATGACACTAATTTCTTCAAAAAAAAGCAAAATCAGTGTACAATTCGTCATGCACTGTTTTGTTAACATTGTTACCAATACAACTAAACAATCTGTGTGAAGTTAAGAGAGCTGAGGTTATATTAGATTTAGCAGGGAAACTTTAACATACCACACGAGCCTAGCTTAAAAAAGGGTTCCTATATTTTGCACATTATATACAACAACTTTATTCGCTGAAAGCAAGTTACATTTTTTATTTTGTCTGAGAATTCGTTTCTGCGTGAAAGCGCACTGCATGTTGTAAATTCTTTGAAGTCATTTGATTTTAAATTGTTTTTTGTCAACACCTTAAAGTTGTTGAGTGGCGCATTTGCACATAATTTTTGCTTTATTTTGAAAAACAAATGTATGACTTGCTACGGAGCTTGTGAAATGTGGCTCTAGAGCAGTGATTCCCAAACTGGGGGTAATATGCGATTCTTCGGGGGGTAACGCGGAACCAAAACCGCAATATTGTTCTGTGTTATGAACGATCACTGTGAAATATTGAGGGTAATAAGACATAATTGCTACCCTTGATTTGGGTAACGGCTTGAACAAGTTTGGGAACCACTGCTCTAGAGTGTTTCATAAGCTTTTTAACAAAACAATGCAAAAACTAAGTGCGAAACTCTCGAAGGAGATCCGAAGGAGACCCATGGCAACTTTGAAAAAGGGAGACCGAGGCGACTGCTTCGTTTGTTTCCCCTAATATCCAATCCTGATTACATCCCTAGATGGTTTCGGCAAGTTTCGGTCAGTCGTATGCGTGCAAGAGTTTTTTATTTATTAATTTATTTGTGACAGCTAATGCTTGCTTGGTGCTATCCATCGATGCATTTGTTTTTCAAAGATATCCGATGGTACTTTTTAGTGGAATTGATTTCATGGTTAATTATTATAAAGTGGATTTACACTAACTTGTTTCCCAGGGAGATCTTAGGATCTTAGGGGTAGCGCTGCCAAAGCCTGGAAACCTGGGCGCCCATTTTTGTACTGCACGAAACAAACAGAGATCTAGAACTCATTCAAACGCTTACTGTTCTATTTTACGGCAGCACGAAGTTTGCTAATTTACACAAAACTGGTTATACTGAGATGAAATCAAATCAAAGAAACTTTCTCAGTTGTTGTTGCATCCAATTGCTTACTCCTAAGTCCTACCGAAATCTAAAACGAGTCATCACTCACTAGCATCTTGAAGAGGTGGTTTGGAGATATTGTCAGTGTCTTCTTCGGCAAGACTTTCTACGGGCTCATCGCGAAATATCTGCTGGGCCAGTTGCTGGCTAATTTCGTCGCTGGAAGTGGCAAACGCCTCCTGCTGCTTTGATCGGTGCGACGTGCAACCACTCAGCTCACTTGTGCTTGGCTCTTGTTGTCCACCGTTTGCTACTTCATGTTCAACTTCGTTAGCTTCGGCAGAAGTTGGACTCAGCTCGTCCCAGTCGACCAAGATATCTTCGGTTTGCTCAGATGACAGAGATCCTGCAATCAGACTAGGGCAACTGGACACCGTGCACAGTGACTCCGTGTCCCGGATGTCAGCCTGATACGTCATGGGCAAGACTAGGTTCAGCGGTGGTGAATCTTCTCGCGAAGCTGGAGAGCTGATGAATTCAACGAGGTCGGGCGATGGTACGGGCGTTGAAGAGTAAGTTAACGACACGTCGTCCTCGTCACTGTGATCATTCCACTGACCAAACAGATCGTCATCTTCTGCTCTTGATCTTTTTGCAAAAGAAGAACAAATCACTTGGTTTGGTTTTACGAAGCGTGCGTCTTTAAGTGAAGTTCTTGCGTTGTTGCACCCAAACGTCTCACGCACGTCAACGTAGACTGCTGTGATGTACTGGTCAACAAACATCCTCCGTTCTCTGCACACGTTTCCAAGCAGACAACAATTATAAAAACATTTCTTACCCATCATTCCCTCCCTCATCGGCGTCCAGTTGTGCTTGCAAAGCTTTTACGTTGAAAAATCCGTCATCCGACTCTTCTTCGCTTCTGATGGAAACAAAAAGCATTTTCGAGCAGCAATAAATAAAACAAAACAATAAGACCACGGCAGATAAATTCGAAACATCGGACTCTGTCCATCTGTGGCGATGTTGTTCTTCCTTGGAAATGGAAAAGCTAAACTTTTGATCAAAGTCTTTCTGCAAAGCGACGCAGTTCCAGGCACATGGATGCATTTTTTTCACGTCACACAGTTTTTATAAAAATGATGTGATAACAAGGAAGCTAAGCGATAAGGATGAGATAAAAGGGATCAATTTGACGACATCCAATGTTCTAAGTGGTCACAAGCGACTACAAATTGTCAAATTAAGTAGCTGTTCAGAACCTTTTGCTCATCAATCGAATTACATCTTTGAAAAACAAGATTTTTTCGATTTGCTGATGCATAAGATGCTTGCGTTAACGCAATACAGCGCACAAGCCTAAGCTGTTGTACTGTTCTTCCACTCATGCAAGAAGCTCTAGAGTAAATGAACGCTCATACCCAAACAGCGACGATCCGGGATTAGCGCTGACGTATTCCTCGTCATCTGTCAACAGCGATTCGTTTGCAGTCTCGTAAGCATCCGATACAAAAGATATAACACTTGGTTCTCTCAGCACGTAATTGCTTTCACTTTCCCGCCACCTGCGTCCGGTACAAATACAGAAACAAACAATGAGGATATTCTAGTAGTTGCATGTTGCCATTGTTCGTTTTCTTTGAGAATATGATTACAAACTTTTCACAAGTCAGTAGTTTATAAACTTCTTTACTTAACATCTACCAAAATAAGCCAAGCGACGACTCCAAACCGCGAAGTGTCAGCAAATAAGTTCAGGGCGTATCAGCAAAACCCGTAGACGTAAAAGACTCTTACAGCAAAGCGGGTTTGTTAACTATCGAACGCAAGCTGCATACGCCACAGAAAACGTCGTTGGCCAACGTTATACAAAGTCCACAGCGACACTTACGCCTACAGCAAATTGTCCAAGTTTATATAAGATGAGAGTTTCACTGTGCTTGGAAAAGAGAACAAAAGCGCATAAAAAGCATTTAAAATCAATGCCTAAACAGTAAAACGGTTTTGCTTTCATAGAGCACGCAAGACGTGTGATTGTAAAATATAACCATTGGCTTGATCCATGGAGTCAGGTGGTGCCTGTTATCGATGTTATCAGAGAAAAAACGGTCTGACTCCCAGATATTGGCAAATATTCTGGACATAGAGCAAAATGTTTATTTGCGTATTTTTCACTAACATCTGGAGATCCACAGGCTTGTCTATGGGAATAGTATTCGTATGAGATGTGACAGTGGACTTCAAAATTTTCCCATGTCTCATCGTAAGTAATTTTAATGCCACATAGTACGAATTTTCTGAAGTTTAATACCAACGCTATATGCTCACAACACAGTACGTAGTAGACGTAGAAGCGCAGTGCCATGGCCTGATGATGTGGGGCTCCCAAAAATAAGGTTGCTGGGACCTATTTAAGGTGCAATTAAAAGAAAGGTTACCCAATTTTCATTGTTCCCTTAGTTGAGGAATTTGGGGTGCCTTTGCCCAGGCTCTTTATAGGTGACATGTGATTCGCCAGAGTAAGCGTTGATTTCGTAGCGGCAGTGGTAGCGTCGACCTGGTCGAGCGGGGAAAACTCTATTATTGCTGTTGCGGGGAGGGTTGTCGGTTCGACTCTCGCTTTGATTGGCTCAGGGCGACGCAGCATTGTGGCTGCAACAGAGACTAGGCATGAGACATGCACATGACATAACGTACTGTACTTCGTACCACTAAAGTAGTTTTGTGGGAACCCCATGGGATGGGACAGGCACAAATCGCCGCGGGATTGCACAGTAACAAGCGTCACATAGACACGCCTGATGATCTAATTCCTCCAATTCATTTGTCTTCCCCAACACTGTCAATTAATTCCAATTTCATGGATCACAAATAACGCGAGCGCGAATTCCAAACATTGTCATGGTGAATTACAAACACCAAGACTTGTGATTCACAAGTATCCTGATCGTGAATAACCAGCATTGTGATTAAAAATTGCAAACACTCTACTTTCGTTCTCTGCACACGGAGAGCAGTTTTACAGAAAACTACAGAAAAGGGTTCCAATCTTCAAACCGCTATTTTGCTTGGGGCTTCAGTTTTCCAAACGTTCTCTTGGTCTAACAGAAATTCAATCGCTGATGAAAAACTCAGCTTACCTTTCCGTTTCTCCATCATGCGACTGCTCCGTTTCTGTTGTTTCGAAAGTCACTGCTCGTTTCTGACCCAATTTCGTGTCCAAAATATTATCAGAGTTTTCGTCCGTTGTCTGTAAACTTGCTTTCAGAGTGCAATGAGCCCTTTCTGTGGGCTTTTGTATGGGATCCATTGTCTCAGATGTGTGGACTGGAGTTCCGCTCATTTCGCATGTCACCTCGACATCAACATAGCTACTCTGATTTTGTTTTTCTGAGGAGATGGAACTTCTTTGAAAGGATGAGTTATCAGCATGCTGCTGCTCTTGCAGGTCTGTCTCTTGATTTAGATGACCCTGTTCTGACTTTGTCGCGCTTAAACTTGCTCGGCTTTCGGACGCTTCGGGAAAACGTTCGATACCTTCTTCAACGGCATGATCATCATTGTGTTCTTGAAGCTCGGCTTGTTGGTCAGAACCAGTGCTTCCTTCGGTTTTCAGTTCTTTGTCCGTGGTTAATTCAACTTGGGGTTCGATATAACAGGCAATCTCTCGCTCAGTTCGGCTTGACATTTTATCAGTAAAGTCACTGTTGGTGTCCAGATCACCTTCATTCGTACCATCCACTTCTTTATCCAGATGTGCTTTACCTTCACCTTCTAACAGTGCGACATGTTGCCTTGCAGAAAACTGGAAACAATTAGTGTGTTTCTCATCGAATGTAGAGCAGTGATGCTCATTGCTATGTTTAACACTGTCAAGTTCTTGAGCAGACAACTGTTGTAGATGCGTGACTAGGTTTTCCTCACCTAGAAAACTGTGCGTTGCTGTTTCCGAAATATCTGGAGTTTCGCTAGATCCTGGTTCGGTTAAAACTCCAGGAATCTTTCTGCTGGTAAGAAGTTTATCTTTAGAAAGTGCAGTTACGTGGTCAATATCTACCTCTTCTTTCTCTTCTTTTATTGACACTTCAGGTGACTTCCACGATTCTGCTTGGTATGCCTCCTCAGAAATACTCGAGGTCAGCTTTTCCTTCTCTGCACTTTGTAATTGAAACGCGGAGTTCGCTTCATTTTCGTACTTACTTTGCAACGACTGTTTTTCCTGAAGGGTGTCCGACTGGTCTGCAGTCCGATCCAAATTGGACTCATTTTCGACGCTGCAGACCCTCGCAGCCAACGATTGCAATTGAGCGGCAAGGTTTACCTCTTTATTGGTGGCTTTTGCTGGCGATGTAGATGTTTCGCAAACTTCGTATCCATCAAAAACCATGTTGAAGTTTGCTGTACTTACACGAATTGTCGACAGTTCTGAATGGCTGTCTTGTTTGCCTCCAACGTTTTGAACATCGGTTTCTGAAACGTGTTCGCTTTGTTTCGAATCTGATTTCCGCTGAGTACTATCTTCACCCAGTTCGTCGCACGCAAAGGATTCTGCGATGAATTTGAGATGAGACAAAAACTTTTCGTCAGAAAGAACTGTGTGACAACCTAAATGCTGCGCGTCCGTTTCTGTGACATTACCAAGAGGAGACGTTGAAGTCATTTCGCCCTCAGTGGTATCTTCGGTAGGTGACTGTAGATTTGCAACATTGATTGCTTGTTTGTTTAAACCACTTCCAGGCACGTCTGTATGCAGCTGCCCGAAAACGTGCGCATCACAATCAGAATCATCCGAAAAATCATTCGCTGTCTTGTGCCCTTGAACAGCAGACTGCAGGTGCATAGAAAGCGCTTCCTCATCATGCAGGTGCAGTTGTGTGCTGACCTTTACTGAATGCATTACATGCTCACTTGCGTTAGAGCCTTCTGCGCTGACTTTGTTCTCTGCGCCATCGCAAGCTGTGGAGTTTTGGTCAGAGACAAGACTTGGTTCAGTTTCATGTGACTTTCCCTCGTGATTATCTGTGCTCTGTACGGAAAAGTACGATGAGATGAGATTTCCCAAATTGTCACAGTTCGATTGTTTTCGCCACCAACGGTTGTCGCATGAAAGACGCTCCTGGCAGTAGGAAATATCCCCAGAATCGCTAGACGCTGATTGGAAATATGCAGCTAGGTTGATTTCGTCGTCGTGGAATCCAGTAAGACCTGTGCTTGCACTCGGAAGGACTTGTCCAAGTGCTTCAACGTGAAGGTTGAGCGATTGCAAATCCGTCGTGATGCTTTCGCAACCCACAAATGTTTCTGCTGTTTGTGATCCAGGATCCTGAATTTCTGCTATTGCTTCTTGACGTGCTGAAGCAGAATTGGATCTGACAAGACCCTGCGTCTGAATGGATGACCGCATGTGTGCAATCAGGTCATTTGTGCACCCATGATCGCTTTCCAAGACTTGCAATTCAATCTCACCTTCCTCACTGGATGAAGCCACACAGGAGTAACCAGCGAATTCATCCTGGTTCAAAGCATTTGAAAAGTATTGCTGGTTCAGCTCATCCGACGTCTGCTTTTCTGCCTCATTATCGACAGGTACCATACTAGTTTCAGCCGATGCAGCCAGTGACTGAAGGTGAGACGCCAGGTCATTTTCATCAACACTGAAAGGTATATTGACTTCATCCAAAGTGTTTTGTTTATCGCAGTCATTGGTTCCCAAAGAAAAAAGAACAGTCTCTACGTTATCGAGTGTTCCAGCACTAGACTGCAGGTGAGTAACGAGATCATCCTTGTCGAAGTCAGCAACTGTTGCAACCTTATCGTTACAAGCGTTTTTCGATACGCTGTCTTTGTCTTCACTGCACGTGCTTGCACTAGCGCTTAAATACGTCACCAGATTTTCTGAACTATTCGAATCACGTTTCATAGGTTCTGGGGGTTGCAGCAAACCTAACCGTTGTTCATCATTCCACGTGTCCTGCGGCCCAGTTGTGTCAGACTCCGCGTTGTTCGTGAACTCATAAACCGATTGCAAGTGGCCAATAAGATCATCGTTTTCGGCAATTGAGTTTAGCTGCTCTTTTTCCAACTCCGTCGCTTCCAAACTTCTGTATTGAGGACGATTTGGCTCGAAACTGGACTGCTCGTGGTTGAACGTCTGAGCCGCCGATTGTAGATGAGAAACAATGCTTTCTCTGTTATCGTGTTCACTAAATGACGTTTCGTTGGACAGGGCTAATTTCATGCCATCGGCTTCATTTATACACGTGGTCTCTTCGCTCTCAGGACTTTGGACTTCCAATCTTGACAGGTTTTCTTCGTCATCAAAGCCAATCGTTTGAGCTTCCGATTTCTGAATCAGCTTCCCATTAAATTCTAACCCGGAACAAGTGTCGTTTTCCAGTTCCTGCTGTTCAAAAATCACTGACTGCAAATGAGTTGTTAGGCTTTCTTCGCAACCAAAGCTATCGGCTGAATTACAACATGGTTCGTGCGACACTCGTGGCTGAGTTGCAAGTGAGTTAAAACACAACGTTTGCGCATCATCAACAGCAAGCCAAGCCGCAGACTGCAGATGCTCAGTGAGATTCCCCTGTAAATTCAAATTATCAAGTGGTTCAGATGAGCTGATGGCTTCCAAATGAGTGCTTGCACTTTGTGGATAGCCGGTGTCACTGACTTGAGAATCCAGACGAACAGCGAGGATCTCATTCATCCCAAACTTTTTCTGGTGAACGGAGGAATTTATCTTTTCCATGGATGTTGTATTTTTATCGAGGGCCGTAGTGGAGTTTTTACTTCTAATTGCTTCCTCCTCGGGAAAATTAACTTTAACAGACGTTTCTTCAACCTCATTTTCATCTACAGCTTTTTTCGGGTGCAACAACTGCAACAGATGGGATTCACACAGATGTTTGTCAGCGTCTGAAATCGAATCAACGCCAGTGGTAACTTCGGAAAGAGTTTGAAAGTTCACAATCAGATCTTCACTACTCTTGCGTATTTCGGTAGTGGCTAAAACGAGGTTATCACTCTTTCTATCGTTGCGTTCATGAATAGAATCACCCACATTTGCTGTTTCAGCATATGATGCAACACTCTTGGCTTGACCTAGGTCATTGCGGCCTCCGTTCTCGCACGCAACGTCCTCTGCTTGTTCCTCAGAATGCTGCTGAGCTTGTGCAANTANTTCGGAGAATCGCGAACCATTGTCCAATCTCAAAAGGCCATGATCTTGAACGGATGACTGCAAATGTGNAATGAGATCATCATTCCAATCGTAATCATTTTCCAGCGCGTGCTCTACTTCGTGTTCAAAGGATTCTTGACGAGATTCAAGGCGAGCAGACTCTGACCGGAGATGTAAAATTAGATCGTTTTCACCATCAAATAGACGTTGTGATCTTGGCACAGTCTGTGGTTCATCACTGTTGCGGCTTTCCGGAGTAAGAACCACGTTTTTGACGTCACCAAATGCTAAAACGTTTGACTGATCTTTCCTTGCAGCGAGGTCTTCTTTGTTGTTGCAGTCATAAATTTCTGAAACTTTCTCGTCACTAGCGAATTTTGGCAAAGTCGTCACATCATCGTTTTCACAGCAGAGTTTACAAGCCGCAGACTTCAGATGAGTGACCAGGTTTTCGGAAATATTTGAACCGCTTCGCGAAAACTTGAGAAGCTGTCCCTGCTTATCAACGCATTCGCTACAGGAGTCAGTATCACCAGACACCGCATTATTCGTGGACTCAGAAACTGTTTGTAAGTGACCAACGAGATCATCTCCTTTGTCGACCGTTTTTATAGCTTTTTTCTCCAACTCACCCCTTTCTATATGGATAAGAGTTGGCTTGAAACAAGATTGTTCGCAACTGGCCGAATGGGCCGATACTTTAAGATGAGAAACAATGCTTTCTTCGACAGCGTTCTCCTCTAACGATGTTTCTTGATTGTGGGTTAGTTTCAACCCATCGGTTTCCACACGAGCAGTCTTATCATTTCGAGGCATCTGATCTGCTGACTTTAGGTGGTCTACTAGGCTTTCCAAGGGCTGTTCTGGATGCTGGAATGGCTCCTCATTAACTTCGCTTCCAATATTTTCTTCATGTTTTGTCTCTGGTTGTTCAACCATGGATTTTAATTGACCCACAAATGTTTGCTCCACAGGGACATCATCTTCTGTGGTTTCCCGCAATTCGTCCATCACCTGTGATTGCTTTTCAATTGATTTTGAAGCCACATTCTGAAGATCATGATCCACCAGCAGATGTCCTGTACGATTCTCTTGCAAAATGATGTTGTTAACTGCTTCAGATGAGTCGATAACGTCCGGAGTGGTTTGGCTGCTGGTAAGTTCCGGATCAGAGATGATATCTCCAACTTGTAATTGCATATAAGCAGAGATACTTTCATCTGCGTCACCACTTTGTTTCGATGATGTTAGAGAACTCATTTCGTTAGCAATTGTTGCANGTTTATTACAACTAATATTTAAATTCCCACTTTCGGTTGCGTCTACATTCGNGAGAATCAGTTCGACGTAGTTTTCTGCATCATCCTTTTCTTGTGCATGTNCTTGTTGTCTTGGAAACTGTGTCGGCGAAAAACTTTTCGGAAAGCATTGAGAGGCTTGGTTCGATTCAACCTCGCTTACAACATCTGCAAGGGACTGGAAATGAACTTCAAAACTCTCGGTGTCATTGCACGTCTTCGTCGTGATATCGTCAGCTTGCGGATTTGCGTCAGTTAAATCCGACATTTTTACACAAGCACCAGCATTAAACGGAGGCGATAACTCACTGTTAAAGATGTCACTGAGTCGCTTCGATAACACTGTTTTATCCAGAATTTCATCGTTTCCATCCTGACTTTTGTCATATGTTTGATGCACATGCTCACGAGTGCTAAAATCAACAGAATGTCGTTTTTGCGATAATCTTTTTTCTTCCGTCAAATTATCTCCTGATTCGAGCGGTTGACTTACATCCACCTCGCTCTGAACCTTCGCTGGAGAAAAAAAACCTTCTCTTTCGTCAAGCGCGGTTTGCAAACGAGAGGTCGCGCTTTCATCGAAATGTGTCATCGGATCACACGCAACATTTGAAGCATTGTAAGGTGGTTTTGAGTCTTTTGACAGTAAACCTGGTCGAAGACGACCGGNAGCATTCTCATATCCTGCGTCTTCCGTTGATGTGCTTTTTACACGACNGCCGGAACCATTCGATAAATCGCAATCTAGCGTTTCAGAAACGTGTAAAATGCAAAGAGGTGTATTCTCTTCGTCCATTTCACTAGTAAGTCCACCAAAATCATCTTCACCATAATCTGTAGGCACTGGTGGTGTGCAAATGACAATGGTATCTTTGCCTTGTTCGGCGTTCATTTCATAACCAGTAATACGCAGTTCAGAATAGTTGTCGTTGTCAGCAAATTTTCCACTAAGCTCCATTTGTTCAAACGTGGACGCTGGTATTTGAAAGTGAGTCGTCAAACTACCTTCATCACAAATACCTACCGCTGATCCTTCGGTATCATCTCGCACTTGCATTCCTCCGATGTCTGCTTCTTCTTCAGAGCCAGCTGCCTCAATCTTATCCGCATCAAGCGCTTTGGCTGCGGATTTCAGAAACGAGGCGAAACTGCAATCTGTATTCTTGTCTGTAAGAGGTGAACCTGAGCATTCAACCACTTTTTCACTTTGCTGAGAGTCAAAAAGAGATGAACTGCGTGTGACGTCACGCTGAGTTTCTGCGTCAGTGAAGCATGACGTCACGATCGTTTCACAGTCAGCATCAGAGCTGGAACCGTAACTTGTTTGTTCATTCCTTGGTGCTGATTCTGGTATGTGCCTCTCTAGAAGTCGTTCAACAGCGCCAGTCACCTCAGACCCTTTATCATACACTTGCTCTACTCCTCCAGACAGTCCGTCGGGATTTAAGTGTTGTGGCAGAGATGACTCAGATCCTTCTGCCGTTGCAGCAAGATTCAAGCTCAGCGACCCTCGGTTCAACGCTTCACTGTAATCATGTTCGGCGCTTTGCAGAAGCAGAAGTTCACCTGACTTATAATCGCCAAGTTGCGTCATGGCGGAACCGATATCGGTACCTTCGGATCCACATGGCAACACAGTGCTGTTGCAACACTCGCTCTTCATTACTGTTTCTATGGAGTCTACCTCCGAGACAGATTGCTTTTCGATGAAATCAAGTTCATTTGTTTCGTTCCCAGTTTGAAGAGTTTCAATTGACCAAAACTCAGCACTGAAACTTGTTTCTGGTTTTGCTGGTTTCTGCAAATATTTTGCTTCTGCAAGTGTTGGTTGTTGCGAAGTAGCCACGTTTTCGCAAGCTTCGAGCACACCAAAGTTGCGATCGACATCGAGATTTTCCGAATTAAGCACTTGATCTTGAACAGTAGGCTCTTCATTATCTGTGCAATACACGTCCATTGCTTCAGACTTAAACTCGAATGCTGTATTTTCTCTTGAATCGTTAAATTGTATGTCGCATGATCGACTTTCAAAAACGTTTGCTGCTGGTGCCAAATGAACTGGCGCTTTGTCACCAGCTTCTGAAAACCCACGTGATTCTAATCTTTCCTCGCTACTTCCTACTCCAACCGAACGTGCATCGCATTCCACGGAACGAACGGATTCAACTGCAGCCTCAAAATTTCCAGTGGCAAGAAAGCTTTCAGTTCCAGCTTTTTCTTCTGGAAACTGCCCAACATGCATTTCTTCGTTCAGTGACTCGGACGTTGAAAACTCAGGAAGCGTTTGATCAACACTCAGAAGGTCAGTGACTTCTGTAACGCGAAGAACATCATCGGGAATCCAAACATTCCTTTGCGTATCTAACAATCTTTCTGATTCTTCCGGGACATCAAGAATGCTGGCAGCAACGTGGCTTAGAACCAAAACTGACTCTTCGCGGTTGAAAGTTGATTCCACCTCCTTGGTGCCATGTGCCAGCATCGAGCGCGGCTCCATCGATAAACTGGAGTGAGGTTTTTCAAACAATTGACATGCTGTCTCAGGTTGAAGGAAAGCTTTGTCTTCCGGAAAAGAATTGCTCCTGGAAATTCTAGAGAGGAATTTCTTCTCTTCCGCCGATTTCATTTCAGCAAAATTCAGACCTTCACCGCTTACACGCACCTGGCCAGTTGACGGCAGATTTTTTATTGATTTTGCCGCATCAGCATTCTTTCTTTCCTCGTGCTGGCCTGCTTCCCAAGTTTCTTCATTTCTTATTGCCATGCCCAGTTGTCTCTCAGCAAAGACAGTCGCGAGGGCATTGTCGGCCGGTTGCGACACCTGCTGGAAGTTGTTGATATTTTTGTCTTCCACAGAAATTGAAAGCTGAACTACCTCTTCTTGTGTAGTCAATTGAGAAGGTTTGACCTGCTCATATATTTCTGTTGTGTCAGTTATTCTTTGCCGAGTGTTATCTTCTTCGTAGTCAAAGCCTTCATCGCTCTCTTCATTTAACTGTTCCGCAATTCTTACCTCGGACTCAACGCAACTTTGCCACAGACAGGTCGCACCAGAGGAAATTGTTTCGTTCAAAGTTGAACTGTCTGCGAAGCCCGTGAGGCTTTCATCTATGTTTTCAAAAAGAAGCGAAGCAGAATTATTAAGTTCTGAAGGGCGTTCAGAATCGGTTTGTTTTGCCAAATGTTTCAATCGCTGACTTGATTCTAAGTCGGCGTCTCGGCCGCATGCATCGTTAACCAGCATCTCACTTTCAGAAAACTTGATGCCGCGATCCAGGTGAGAAACGGAGCTTTCTTGAACAGCTGCATCATTGCCAGCTCTTGGTTTGGGGGCAACCAAGGCTTGTAAACTTGCATCTACCTCAACAACCTCAGTTGTTGACACGTCAGTAATATCATGTGAAAGTGGTCTCGGTCGTTGAGTTTCGGCACATTCCACGTTGCCCGCAGAACGTACTACTTGGTATGATTTAGATTTTAGATCAAGTTTTTCCAAAACATTCCCGTGCTCTGAATTTCCTTCTTTTTTTCCAGTTTCATTCATGCTTTCGGTGAAGACATACATGGCGTGATCAATCGCAGAAGAATAAGTACCGCTATCGTGGGCACTGCGGACAGTTCTTTGCGAAATTTCTTCGTCGCAACTGTTCGATTCAAATTCTTCATTTCGATCAGTGTCAGAAAAGTTCCTGTCGTCTTCGTCTTCTTGCAAAATGTCAACAACACAATAAGTAGAAACTTCACAGTCGTCAAAATCTGTGACAGTGCAAGAGTAAGTTGCCTGGTCGTTAGAGTCGCAGGATATAATGGTGAGGACATGAAGAGTTTCGTCTGCTGTGATTGAGTACTTCGCTGACTGGAGAAAGAAAAATAAGACAAGAATATGGTCGGTAGATAGTCAATACCAGGGGTAAGCAAACCTTGTCTACGGAGAGCCACACTGAAAATTGTATTTCTACCGGGAGCTGCATACATTACATATATTACATCCATAATCGCTTAAAATCTTTAACAAAAACTTTTACATTAGTTAGCACAAAATGAAGGTAACAATAGTCATTTCCGGTTGAGTAAAAATGCAGTTTCGAATGAAATGTGTGGAATAAAATCTCGAGAATTCTAATCTCATGGATAAATTACTTTAAAATATGTACTATATATCTACGCGTGGAATGTCCTCGCGGGCTGCATGCGGCCCGCGGGCCATAGTTTGCCCACCCCTGGTGTATACCAAACGCACGTAAGCAAACACGATAACACACTAATTAAATTTTTCGCAGTGTATTCTTGACAAATAACGGGAAAAGGAACCCATTGTTGTCAACAGTAAGCTATCGCTGATTTTTTGTTTTTTTAAAAAAGTCTGTTTATTGATTTTTCCGTCAACGACTCCTGAATACCTTTAGAAAAAGGTTACCGTCTACAAAGGTTTCCTGCAGAGATCGGCAAAAACGCGGTACGTGCCTTTGTTGAAAGCGATATGAACTCTAGATGTTAGCGAGACGCATTCGGCAAGTGTACCTCATGGATAGAAATACTGTCCTTGAGCCACTGAACCGATTTGCAAGCTTTCGAAACTTCGCATTTCAGCACAAGACAATCGCCGATGACGACTTCAATGTCATCCAGTTCTTGAGTGAAGACCACAGGCAATGGCCGCACGGTAACTTTGCACGATGTCGCGATGCAGTCAACGGCGCACCTTCATACGCGAAAAAAAGTTAACCAGAAAGTCCCTGAGACATATAACCACAGCAGCCACGCACACTGAACCTTCTCCAGACATCAAGAACATTCGTCAACCCGGTAAGCTTGCCTAAAACGGTGATTCTGCTTTGTTTTTTAGAGTAGGGCTTGCTGTGGCTGTTCGGCGTGTAACGCTTTTCGCAATACGTCGGTTAAGTCATTATTTTCTACCTGTACGTTCCGCGGTCGTCAATCGCCACGTTGTCGATCACCAGTTCCCGGGTGCTGTCGTACGAATAGAACGCGACGCGGTCTTCTGCAGCGACGACCTCTTCCTCGTCTCGCGTCCAGACTGTTCGGCTGTTGCTGAACCTTGACAGCTGAAAAGGAGAGATTTTTCAAATCCTCTCTGTGGTTTTTAATGAAAATAGAGATACCTTGGTGAAGACAAACACTGCTAGTGAGACATATTTTTATGATATCATCAAGGCAATCTGCCATACGGCAGGTCTCTCATGGCACCCCTCCGCCATTCTTCTCTGTCCTCAGCTCTTCTTTTCATTTGTGCATAAGTGCCAGTCATGATATCATCTACCATTTTAATTCTTTACCTTCCTCTTGGGCGTTTTCCCTTCA
>JGI24159J19872_10002754_pt1 | contig 21291 bp, 8 predicted proteins | sample Ectturendosymbi4_FD_19872 | JGI IMG/M metagenome (IMG submission 19872) | reverse complement strand
ACTTGAAACTTTGGAGATGTCTGCTGCACAGGCTTGACCTAATGTAGCTGAAGTTTTGTGTCAATCTAAATAAAATTTTGGAAGTTATTCGATTTTTTGTGATGACCGTTTTTTTGTGTCACCCTAACTTGAAATGCGCGCTTGGACAGCGTTGGAAACTCTTCGCCTAATCCAGACCAAAGTTTCGAAAAGTCACAGTTGCAACATATGAATTTAGAATAAAGCATTACTTAACGTTTAAGATCAATCAATTCCTCTTTTCAATCAAGTTAAAGCAATCTAAAAACACGAGACCGTGCCTTGATAAAATTTACACGTTCAGTTACATGTTTCAAAACTCTTTTCAAATATTCCGGAAGGTCTTTACTCGCCAGTGCATGCCGATGAAGGATAGAAATAATGTGCGGTGCCCGTTTGTTCGCCAGAGTTGTAAAATCTGACTTCACTGAGCATAGAAGACACACCGTCTGTGCACAGCGAGCCAACGTGACTCCTCGAGTTTATTTTGTTGAAAGAAATTATTCATTTTAACTGATCATCAGTCACTTCGATAGCCGTCTCTAGACTCTTGCACATGAAAAACTCAATCTTTCAACTCACCTGAATGTGTCTATCGACAGTAAAACAAAAAATACGTCCAGTTCCACACGGTCAGTTGACTCCAGGGACGCCGTAGAGTAGGAAAATGGCAGGGGCATTGCCCTTGTCCTTTCAGAATGGGGCAACGTGGGCAGAGGTGTCTTTTCGGGTAATTTCATGGTTTGTCAAGATCGATTTGAACCAAATTTATTGCAGCTATTCGAGGAACAAGAACATTCAGAATGTCTTTTTTTTATAATTTCTGCTATTATTGGTGAGGTCAATATTGTTGCCGAACAGAAAAAATCATATTGGTAACGATTTGTTTTTTTATAAGTTTCCATTGCCCTCAACTTTTTTACTGCCTTACCGTTGTTCCGGCGTCCCTTGTTGACTCATCTAGCTGATCGGTGTCTCTTGCCGTATTACTTCCAATTTCATCTGCTACGTGATCTAAAATATGACAAGACATAACACTTATACTACAATGTACTGTATGTTTTTATAAATAAATTAAGTTTCTTCTTTTGTTCTCTTTCCGATTATGTCCATAGTGTACGGTTTGATAAGTCACTCCCCAATAGTATGCGGTTTCTTTCTTTTCGCGATTGCAAAAGCAACGTGACAGGATGCTTCCATTCCTAACGTGTCTTCAGATACGAATCCTGATATAGGCAGAGTTCCTACAGAAACACATTGAGCGCAATTTGTCTGCAAAGACATATGGTTGTCATGTATGTGTGTGGGATGGAGTGAAGCGAGCTTACAAAATTGTCGGCTTCATCGAACCATTACCAGGCACTTCAGAGAAAAAGGTACACTGAGGTTTTTGAACATCATCTGTTATGATAAAGTCGACCCGAACTCCACGTATGATTCTAGATAAGATACCTTCATCGACGTAATAACTGAGAATGTTGAAACCTGCTCATGAATAACTCATTCACTAAAACGACCAGAAAAGGTTGTTCACTTACCACTCTATAGCTTGCTGTGAAAGAGAAAAATGGCGCTAGAGTCTGACCATTGTGAAAGCAGTGAAATTTATTGCACATTAGAAGATTTTTTAATTATGAAAGAGCTACAATCTCCTTTATCGTATAAACTCCAAATGGAGTCGTGAACATAAACAGAGTTGCGTACATATGATGCTCAAATTAGTCTACATGGTAGTCTACATGTGTAAAGATGAATTAACAAGAGAAAACGTATCACTAATCGTAACTCTGAATCATAATCCAAGGTCAGTGCAACATCTCGAGTTTGTGTGATATATCCGTAAACCTACTTCGTAACAATGCTTTATGACGCCTGACACCAAGCGTCTCATCAATCTACGAACAAAACACTGTCGGATGTACTTTTGTATTTTGTCCCGTAAGTAACTAGCCTAACAATCCAGGATATTTCATTTTGTAAAAATTCGTAACAACGTACGTTTGCTATAAGTTATCATTCAGTAAATTTATCCCCTAGAAAGATGAAATTAATCCCTGGGAGTAAATTTACCCCAGGTTAAGAACCACTGGTGTAGACTGAGTTGGTGAAGCATATGCAGGTTTGTTCAGAAGACATGTGAAACTTTTCCAATTTACAATATTGTCTTTATCATATTTGTGAATTATATTGTTAACTCCAAATAACAAGTCAAATACTTAATCATTTTTGGGAAGCAAGCTTAGTGCCAATAGCGAACAAAAATGCTGCCGCAGTCGCATTTCATAGCGTTGACATAAAAACTAAACATTTTTCAAACGCGTTGAGGGACACTAGCCTTTACGTCAGGGTCTTCAAACAACGGCCCGCGGGCCAAATCTGACCCACGAAGCCATTCCATCCGGCCTGCGAAGACATTTTGTTAATAATGAAAAAATAATATGTTTACGAAACATTTGTTGATTTGGTAGAATTTAACATATCCCAAACGATCATATTACGCAAGATGTCCGGCCCTTGAATTGTTGTGTAATAGCGTATGTTGCCCTCTGGCAAAAAGTTTGGAGAACCAGCTTTACGCTATTAGCTGCGTATGTCAACCAATCGCTCAAGAATGGGACAAGATCCACGTCTTATGTGCGTGCAATTTTTGTAGATCTACTTCGCGAGTCGGTGTCTTAGATAGTAGTCTCTACTCAGCTTCGATTGAAAGTGTGGCGTTGTGTATCAGAAGTGTGTAAAAAATACAAAAAGCGCAATCATAGTGGCGGTCATGATGACGTCCTGCATACTCAACTGCAGCATTAGCTGCAGCAAAAAGCATACAGCAGATCTTGCACTTGTGGCATCGAGATTTTCACAAGCCCTTTTGCAAGAAAGCTTTACTAGCAAATGGTGGCTTTCATCCAAAGTAGAAGCTGGGAACTCTACTAAAAATAAACTTTTAAAACTTATTATTATGAATTATCAATTCAATGAAAATAGACTTTCTATTTGCCGGCTTAAATCTGAACATAAGTATTCAGAAAAAAAACTCCAGAAAATGAACGTTTCATGGAGGATGTTTTAAAAACAAGGGGCATTATATATTTTAATGTTGAGACTTGGTTGTTGTTTGCCCCCCCCCATCAAAATTTCTGGCTACGCGCCTGAGAGAGCCGCACTAAAAATTTTGCGACAGGTCAATTGACATGTTTTGTTTTATTGCACTAACGAAGTATGTTACACAAAATATTAGAGGTGTTACTGACAGACTGCTAAACGCCGCACAAAGGATGCTTGGGAGCTGCATGCGGCCCTTAGAACAGTGTTACTTTGAGAACCATTGTTTAGCAAGTAACACCACGCCTGCCAGCAACGATGTCACAGCCTCAGCGATTATTAAACCAAAGAAACATCAAAGGCTTGCAGATCCATTGTTGCAGTCTGGTGTCGTAACTCGTAACAATCGCGTTTAGTATGTGCCAGAAAGAGACGTGTTTTAGGTAAAGTACTTGGCAAAACTGTTAGTATCTAGGAAGGAACCCAGAGCCGGAGCTATACCCCTCAAATTGGTATAGCTCCGACTCTGGTCCTAAGTTTTAAACTGAGCTCCAGATTTTTAATTTCCTGAGGCGAATCAACTGAAAACGTCACGGTAAATAATTTGGCCAAAGACATAGCCTACGTATTTTTTATAAGTCTCACATCTATTTTTTTTCTAATCTGTGCTCAGCAGTAACATCCAAAATATGCAATTCCTGAAGCAAAACACGCTGCACATGCTTGTGTCGACATAAAGGCGTTACCGTACAAGGGAGTGGGGACCACGCTGCGATACGCTTACCACGGCTGTGAAAATCTTGCACACATGCCGTAATCACGAACAAATATTGCTGTTCTTTGCAAAATACGTCAAGCAAAACGCACCTAAATGGTTGCAGCTGCTCGATTCACGATTCGCGCGTTTCTTATTCTTTCAGACTACAAACAACATATTCTAACACAACGAAACCGTCGCGTGAACGGATATGAGGTTAAATACTTCCACGTCTTGGGAGTCTAAGCTGTCTTTATTGAAATACGTGTTAAAAAATGAAAAGCTTCAACCGTCACATATAGTAAGATTCAGCGCCGGATTTAGATGGTGGGAGACCTGGGGCCCAGGCGTGGTGGGAGGCCCCATGATACAAAACGTTAATGTAGGAGATGATCGATGAAGTCAAATTTTAGTATTTCCACATATCAGTAGTATTCCCACGTATCATCAATATTTATGGCGTAATCTTGTGACGTCATTTTTGTTAACTCAACTGCAACAAAACTTTATGGTGCAACATGGTATTTGACAATGATTAGCGGCTTGTGAAACTGTTGCAAAACCATTCGCTAGAAGCACCGCATCTTTTTTAAATATTGCTTGAAAAACGTTTTGAAAATTTTTTGGAAAAACTTCTGGGCGATCCAACAATTTCACCATCTCTAAACGCCAGTTCTCGCTCAGCAATAAATATTACGTCAGAAACCAAACGTTGCAGGCAGAGGCGATTTCCGATATTGTTCGCATTGATTGACCTGACTGCCTTGTTTTGTATCAACTCTTCATAGCGATTAATCACATCTACGACAAAATGTAATGGTGGCATCTATATGTTTCATTGCACGCTTGTGGCTCCTCAGGCGCTCAAGAGCGTGCTTCCAGTCGAAGATTCCTTTTCTAACAAAGGAATGCGCCCATTTAGTCGTATCCACGCACATCAGTCCACAAGTGAAACATTTGACACAAGTTTGTGAAGGAGAACAACAAAGCCAGCTTTTGTGCATAATACGTCATTGAGAAACTTTGCATTGTGAGATAAGGCGATTGCAACCTTTATTGGCTCTAGAGCTGTTCTCACAAAATAAGATCCATTATAATACTACGAAAATTGAAAATGAGTTTTTTCCTGCATTGCATACACTTTGATAATTTTTTTGGAAGGATGGCTTTTTATTGACAGTTATAGGCGCATTGCGTAATATGAAGAAATCCGCTTCCAAAACTTTTCGCAAAGCCATGTTGCTACGCTACCATTGACGAACACGCTATAAATTGATAAAGTGCAGTTTTATCCCACCTTGACTGATGAAAACTTCAATATATTTAAAAACTTGCATAGAAGAACAAATCTATAAAGAAATCAATGCTAGCTCTCATGGCCAAAATAACTGCCGTCTGATTTAAATAAATTTCTGTCGTGATCAGCAGTTATACTGTACCTTCCTTCTTGAATAATATACCTGTTGGCGGTTCGCGATTCGTAAATTTTACAGTAGTTAGAAGAAAATTAAAATTGAAACAAATCACAACTGAAAGCATTAAACGAGCTTTACGACATAATAACGCTAACAAAACCATTGCATTGCTCAGGCTAAGAGGAAGCACTGGATTGTTATTAGTTGTTGCGCCTAGACTTTTTCTGATACCTTACTCTGGATCAAACGTTCCAAAATAAGCCAGTCTCTACAGAATTTATTTTAGTTTTTGGGTCAGGCATTGTTACCTTAAGTCAGTCGTTCTCATTATTATTAGAAGGTAGACCTGAAAATGTTGGATTTTGCCATGTTTTTGTAGGATACTGCTAGCCCTGCACGTATCTTTTACCCACTGTATAACCTTAAGCTTCGGTCTGGTGCATGTCAAGCACGAACAACCATAAGTTCTTTCGCTTCATTCACACGTAAAAATCGGTACGATTCAGTAAACACAGCCAACAGAGCTGCGAGTATGATGGCACTATAGGCTACATGCTGCTTGACTTACTGATCATACTGATATTCATGGAAACCCGTTAGAAGACCTTGATTTTACCAACATGAAATCTGATCAGTTAATAAAAATAAATTTCGTGAATAGTTAAGACAAAAGTGTTTACGAATGTTTATCGAAGTAATCATGTACCGGTCATTGACTCGTATACCACAGTTTGTTGGAGGGCCCCTTGGATCTTGAGGCCCTAGGATAAAGCTTATTAAGCGTCTTGATAAATCCAGCCCTGGATGTTGCAGTAGTCCGCCCCTCGATTCCATTACTAAGCCAAACCATTCTTATATCAACTATTAGGATCCGTGTCATAGAGGCTACATATCACCTTGTTGGTGTATCTATCAATAGATACCCCTCCATCAGAAAAATTGAGCCTGACCAAGCGGAAATCAAAAGAGCCTTAAGAAATCACGTGTCACCAAAAAAGAAAAGGTATGACAAAAGAAGATTGTTCATAGGTCGTGTGTGTGTGTGAGAAGTCGTGAAGTGAAGAAAAACGAAGTGAACTACAGTATGGAAACCGTTGGTTGGATTTCCACTGAAGCCGGCATCATAACAAATGGCGATTGTGTATGTGACGAGGGGATCCGTGGCGATTTAAAGTTATGGACCGATCATCTTGATGGTGAGTCAGATGCGAACCACGATATAATGGAGACAACTTGTGTGGCCGTCAAAACAACACCACGTAAGTGAAAATTGCAGTGTTCAACATCAACGGGCCGTTTTTCCTCGCGCAGGTGGTAGGAACGAGTGAATAAAGAGCCACGAGAAAANACCGTGTTCATTAGGNTGTTCATAAAACAGGAATGGGCAAATGCAAACCAAAGCCACGGAGAGGGCTTGATGAAAGAAAATCTTGATACGTATTGACCGGAAAAATCGCAAAGGGGAGAAAGGCCAAGCCCGAGGATTTTCCTGCGCACACAAGATCATCAATAAAATGCGATATGAACGCTCGATTTTCCCATCACATTACGGGATGACAGTGAGAGCAAAACGAAGTTCGATCCTTAGCAAATGCATGAAGCATTGCCAGCGTCTAGTGCGAAAGCTAGAAACATTTCTAACACGACGACCCTAGGCACCCCGCATCTATTTATTCAATCGTACAAGACAGCAAGCATGGGATATTCGAAAATCACTTAGAGGACTACAATAGACGTCATGAGACAAGTGGCTCTATCGATGATCGTTAACACTTTCGATATCGAGTACGTCTCTGGACTCNCTTGGTGAATATAATCAAATATACCCAAGGCTACATCTCTTGACGATCCAATCGCGATTGTCTATGTCCCACCATGCGGACNTCAATCACGATTAACAGCTGCACGAGTGCAAAATGACTGCGTCAGCTCAAAGAGGTAAATGCAGTGCGCAACAAAAGCCGGTTGCGATGTTTACATCNAACATATCAGAAAANCATTTGCACTCACAATCTGTTTAAAATTCCCGTCATCCTTTACCAGCTCGGACGTGTATGCCATTATCTACCTTCTTTACTGTCTTTTTTCTTTAAAGTTTTGCAAAGCCTTAATTGTAATAGTCAATTTCAGTGCTTTGCCGGCCGTAAGTGTAGGGAACTTGAAAAAACACAGCTTTGTTAACAATATGTTTCTTTCATGTTCCAATCTTCGAACACTTGGTTAAGAAATTGTCTTTTTGTTGGTTCCTGGACATACTGGTGTACTAGGAAATGAACTGGATGGATCTTTGGCGAGATAAGCTACGTCTTTTACTAGTTTATATTCAGAGGTGGATGTGCACTTCAAAACTGTACATTAAGCTCAGAATTACTCACATATATTGATTCTCAGCTCACGGGCTGCGGGTATAAAATCATTTTTCCTCAAATCATGGAGGATAATCAAGCACAAAAACATGACTCTTTTTCAGTTTTTCGACTTCGCACGACATTGTACAGTAGGTTAAACATTCACCACGTTAGGCTTGGACTCCATCCCAATAGATTATGGGAACATTGTGCAACATCCCAGAAATAGTTACCCAATCACTATCTATTCCAAATATCATCCACAGCGTGTTTTTGAGATAGTGTTTTGATGGTGCTTTGTGACAACAACCAGGGATGACGGAACAGCAGTAGGGAAGGGAGGGGCAGTAAAAGAGTTGAGGACAATGCAAACGTATGAAAAACAAACAAAATCGTAACCAATTATACTTGTTTCTGTTCAGCAACGATGTTGACTCAAAAATAATACCAGAAATGATAGAAAACCATTCTGTAGTTTCTGGGTGCGCGAATAGNTGCAATAAATTTGTATCAATTCGATCTTGATAAACCATAAAATTACCTATGATACTTTAAAAGGCACCTCNACCCCGTTGCTCATCTTATGAAAGGACAGAGGGGAAATGCTTCCGTCATGCACCCGCTCTCCGGCGTCCCTGACAACAGCCGTGCTGTAGCGCCACAACTGAGCATTTTACAAGTTCTGATCTCTTTTGACTCGTTTTTGCCTTTAAGTCTGGGTAGTCCCAGTAGCTGGTAAAAGGGCTGCTGTACCAACTTACCGTTGGCCAGCCTGAAGTCTGCGATAACGATATTTTTTATTTATTGTGTTGCTGTGCTTATTGTAGGCTGCAGTATGGATCGTCGCTTCAGGTTAGTTACAGAACAACGGTCAGTTTCATTCATGGTCNAGGACATAAACCGCAGCAAGATTGACAAAACGAAAATTATGCGATGGCGCTTGGAGCTCATNCAACACAGTTATAACATTGTGTTTCNTGCTGGAAACCACAAACAAGCGCCAGATGCATTGTCATGAGTTCATTGCGCTAGTATGTAGGTTACAACGTTGTATGAGATACATGCGTCTCTTTGCCATTCCAATGTCACAAGAATGTTCCATTGTGTCAAACGTAAGAATTTAATTAAAACGCTCGATAAAGTTCGTAAAATAAGGTCATCGCGCAAAGCTTGAGCAGAGGTGAAATCTCGATTTTACAGACTAATAGAAACGTCGTTAATAAAGGCCACCCAGCAGGGCCGGATCCACGGGGGGCAATTGGGGCGATTGCCCCGCCTAAAACCTACGAAAGTAATTTTTTCACCATGATTTTGCACCATTCGGAAAACAGCATTCGCGATATAAGGCCATTTTGCCGTCCATTGTTTTGGCACAGCAGTGTTGTGAAGTGTGCTTCACCTCTCTTACAGCAGTGAACCGGTAATGAGACTTGACTGCCAAATATTACTGAAATTGCCCCCCCCTTAAACTTGCTGGCTGGATCCGCCCCTGCCACCCAGCCTATGCAGGGTTAAGCACAGACTTCAAAGGGTCTCTTCCCTCTGTTAGCCGAAACATGGAAACCTTAATTGTCATTTCATGCTTGTCGCAAGTGTTTACTTCTTTTAGATTGAGCGGTTGCATTCATTCCGACAGAGCCTTGTCATTTACGTCTCAAGACTTTGTTTCTTACAAGAATAATGTGGATATTTCTAACAGCAAAACCTCGATCTATAACTCTCTAGGAAACGTGCAGTGTTAAAAGTATAATGATGTGATGTAGTCTGCTGTTGATCACGCAGTCTTCACATCTNGCGGTTGGAATGTGTTTTATCCGAAGCCCTGCANTCAATTCGATCGTTGCTGTGCATTCAACGAATTCTACACCAATTGAAAGTTCTTTTAGCTTTGAACGCCATTCCGCTTTGGGGACGTCGATCCAATTATGGTTGAACAACGCAAATCGACTTGTCTTNTAAAAGACATGCTCTTTCTGTAAATTNATATTTTATTACAATTACGACAGCGATCGGCGAATACTTGCTGCAGATTACAAAATGGACCTCGTCTGTTTGTTGTTTATTATCATCGCACTACCATGGTGACCGAACCATCAAATCTAGTCATTCAAGCATCTTTTCGTCGCAATGACCGGCCATGATAGAAGAAAGTCTGACATGAAGTTGGCCTGTTGTGTTAAAAGGTGCGACCGCTGACACGCGCCACCTAGTGCAAAGAACTTCCGGCCAATAAAATTTGAAATGCGTCAAATGAAAAATGGCATCGACACACACAGATTAGCGCATGCACTCAAAGTAATCTCCTTGATCACGGTACAGTAGGGATTTGACAACAAAACTTTTCAGTGTTGTAACTTCAGTACTTAATTATTTTTGTGAATGAACGGGACGTTGGCACTTCTATTTTGAACACACAGAACCGCCAAGTATTGGATTACTGGTGCTGGTTTTCCGCACGAAGAGATTGCCACGCATCCTCCAGAAGCTGCTCAAAATCCATAGTGCTCGGCCAAAATCGTTTCCAGCACAAATAAGTACTACGTGGACACGTCCATATTTCCACAAACACACACAAGATAATCATCCGACCATTTATTACCTTGCGCGGTTTCACTTTCGCGGATGAGAAAGGTTCCCCGCTGGTTCTCTTGGTTCAACAGCAGTCGCTCAGAATCTATGCGGCTTATCTTCCCGAAAAACCACCTGTGTGTCACACAAGAAAGATTACATTTGTGACCTATGAAGCATTCGGTTTAAAGATTTATCGCAAATCCAGCTCTGGTTCTGGTTTTGAATTACGCATGCTAGACAATGAAAGTTGCGTCCAACTTGATTATGCAATAAACCTTATCACCCTTTTGAAGACAAGAACTGAATGAAATAAAAAGAAAACAATATTCAAAAATTCGAAGTGTGAGTGCATTTACAACCCAGCGTGAGTCACCCCTGGACACGGAAGGACGTAACTTTTCAAAACTTCAAATGAATAGTCACCTTGCAAATATTCAGGTCTCCCGCAAAGAAGTGAAAGGTAGATCATAAAAATTTGATACACAGTAAATCAAAACAGCTTCACTTTAACATGGCGCAAAATGAGTGTCGTCTCAAATTAATGTGGTCTCAAATTAATGTGGTCTCAAATGAATGTAGTCTCAAATGAACGTGGTCTCAAATCAATGTGGTCTCAAATGAATGTGGTCTCAAATGAATGTGGTCTTAAATAAATGTGGTCTCAAATGAATGTGGTCTCAAATGAAAAACTCTCATGTGAATGTGGTCTCAAATGAACAGGTCTCGAAGAACGTGGTCTTAAATGAAGTGGTCTCGAATGAATAGGTCTCAAATGAATGTTGTCTCAAATGATCGTGTTCTCAAATGAACGTGATCTCAAATGAAGTGGTCTCAATAGTCATGGAACCGTCATTCGCGGTTCTCACACATGGTAATTTTTTCATAAGACTAAATTCGTTGTATTGGGAAAAAGCGAATGATGGAGTTGTTTTCTGTTTAGTTAGTACAATCCGAGCAACAAAGCTCAACGTAAAAACCACCGTGACCATGCTTACAAAGATAGCGTTTCTCCAAACTATTGGCCAATGTGAAAGACATGTTGTGACACCTATACGAAAAAACGTGTGAAAAATGCGACATTTCATTACACAAGGTAAGTTGCAAGAATTTTTTCGTGCTGGATTGAACGAAATGAAAAAGATCTACGTGAATTTCAAACAGCAGTTTTGTCTCTAGCAACAGACGTGAAAGCACTTTGCAAGAAACAATCGACTCTTGAAGATGAAATCGCTCGTGATGCAAATTATTTTCACAGAATACAGATAGCATATGCCATTGATGAGAGAGGGAGACATCTGAGTTTTTTGCATATTTGCAAGGTGGTTCTGCAAATGTTGCAGAAAGTTAGGGGGTTGTCGTCCTACAGTTGTTGACCAAGTCATAATGAAAATGCAGGAAAAGCAAGGACACAAAGTCAACGGCATACGAGAGGCTAAGCCGCGCCGTTTATCAAGTTTTGCACGCCTTACAAAATCGACTACACGCTGGAATGATATTCACCATGTTGTTTCATTTTTAGTACAAGAAATTGATGCAAAATTTTTTGAATATGGCGTGAGAGATTATATTAGAAAATGTTCGCCCTGATTCGAAAGCAGCACATTTATTTTTAAAAACGCATTAGAAAATTTTTGTGTAAATTTACATGGGCAAATGCGAGATATTTTCAAAGAAGTCTTGACAATTACGTGAAAGTACGACAAGCGAATGAAAGTTAAACTACAGATAAGCAAATGCTTTTGCTCATGAGCGAATGTAGTATCTTCGACTTTGACATAGTTTTTCCGGTCCTGATTCACTAGTTGTCTACTGCACTACCTGGTAACTACATGCTTGAAAGGAAAACTTTGTTTCCCAACAGAGATTTTCAGCGCTTGACAGCACAGAACCGTCGCCAGAAAGTCGTCAACTGGGGGGCTTTACGTTTGTGTAGGCGGGCTTGACATTCCAAAATTTGAAAAAAGTCTACTTATTTATAGTGTTTCATATTTCAATTTGGGGGACTTGGAGTTTTGTTTGGGGGGATAACTCCACCAAAACCCCCTGAGGCGACGGCACTGCCACAGCAGCAGTGCAGTACGAAAAATGCCCTTCTGAAAGCGTTTGAGACTGCTTTTTCCTGAAAGCTGCCGTCACGGCCTTCATCTTATGCCGACACACTACAAAGAAGCGAGGAAGAAAATCAAACTGGTGATTAGATTTTGCGTTATATCTCCTTATCAAACAGTTAGCCTGGAAGAACAAGGCACTCGTCATCGTCTTTCAGGAGACCACTGGAGACAAGCTAGTGATTCCCAACTTTTCACTAGCTGGGTCAATCCTGAGCAAGAAGCACGCCCTTGCCGCATTTGTTCACGAGCGTTTGGAATGGACACAGGCCGATGAGTCTCCGGACCAATGAGGGACTGAAGTGGTTGTGTATAGACGTCGCAGGATATAAAATCATTAACGTCTACAGATCTCAACCCTCGCGACTCACACCATCAGCCATCCCAACGCTCCCACACCCCATTCTGTACAGTATATGCTGACGACTTCAACTGCCAGCACGTCAACTGGGGTTACAGGACAAAATCTCCTGACGGTGAGAGCCTGGCCTCCTGGGCAGCCGTCAACAACCTTGAGCTGTTGCACAACCCCATAGGGAGTGGCCAGATTCTTCTCTCATCGATGGAGCATCAGCTCCAACCCAGATCCGACCTTGGCGAATGTCGACGAAGACAACCAAGTGTGTGACAGACGCGTTCTAGGAACGTTCCCGCGATCACAACAGCAACCCTCTCTCATAACGCCACGGAGATTCAAAATTCCTGCCTACGCAAAACGATGAAGCGTTGTGACCATGGCAAAACTGATTGAAATCGCTTTAGCCTTCTTACAGGAGAATCCGTTGAGAGATTGCCACCTCCGAAGTCCGGACATAACAAATATTGAGACGTGATACCAGGAACTATGCGAGAGCCTAATATGTGTGGCTAAACAATGCATCCCACGTGGCCGTAGCAAAAAATACGTGCCGTGTTGGGACTAAGAGTGCGAGACCATTTATCGCTCCTTCCACCGAGTTCCAATGGGAACTGATTCTGCTAGAGCCGCTTCGTCCCCACATTCGCGGCTCGACCAAAAGAGCCAGAAGCGACGTGAAGAAGCTGTCANTTCTACCGACTTCACACACTACAGCCGCAAGNCATGGAGCACTATCAACAAACTTTCTGGNAGGTNAAGACATTCTTTTCGTTTGTGCCCCGTATCACCAAGCTCCATCCCTTCACAGNCTATGAAAAAGGGGGTACACAAGACGAGGGACAGCGCGTCAATCAGGCTCATCAACAACGAGGTGCCTTACCTGTGGAAGGTCCCAACGCCTCAGGGAGATGGCATCTCTGGCCCTGTAATGCCAGATGAGCATGATACCGCCCTCAACCACCTGGAGGCAGGATAATCTCCGAGACTGGAGTCTATTTTCCAGGAGTTTAGACTCCACGCCAGGTCAACTCTCAAACCCAAGTTATGCGATTTATTCATTTCCTGATACGATCCTGACAAAATTCCCAGGATCTGGAGAAGAGCACTAGTAGTTGCAATCCCTGAACCGGATGAGCCATGGGGGGAACCAAATAGTTATCGCCCTACATCTCTACTTTGTGTTCCCTTCAAGATGATCTCACAGCAACCTACGAGACTGTATGGCATCGCGGCCTCACCTACAAGCTCCTTCGATTGCTACGTGACAGGCACATGGTCCGCATGATCAAGGAGCTGGTAGGCACTCGCAGCTTCACCCTTACTTCTAGTAACGACAAACCGAGCAGGTTACGACAACTCATGTGGCGTCACACAATCATCCTTCTTGGCACCCCTTCATTTCCACATCTACACCCCTGATCTGCCAAGCACTGTCTCCAGAAAGTGTGGGCACGACGATCTAGCAATCATGCATGCTGATTGAGTCTGGCAAGCAGTGAAACTGAAAGGAGTGCTCAGAAAAGACATTTAACTGTAGGGAAATGCCTCCAGACCTGGAAGCTAATACGCAGCGCCAAAAGAACGGTGTCAGCAGTCTTCCATCTCAACAACAAAGTAGCTAAACGTGAGCTGAAACTTAACTTCAACCACAAAGCCATGCCCTTTTGCTGCGAGCCAAAATATCTTGGGCTAAAGTTGGACAGGACGCTGATATATCACTGAGTCGCCGACACCTCGAGTCATTTCGCAAAAAGTGGACATCACACGTCGCATTTAGGCGGCTTGTCGATTCGGCCTGGGGTGCTGGGGCAACAACGGCACGAACAACCACCTTAGCCCTGGTTCGCTCAACAGCAGGGCACTGAGCTCTTTTCTGGTTGCGCGGTCAGGGACGCTGGAACAGCGGGAGGCCAGTGAAAGGGTTGAGGACAATGGAAACTTGCAAAAAACAAAAACATCATGACCAATTGTGCTTGTTTCCATGCTGCAACAATGCTGACCTCAAAAATAATAGCAGGAATTACAGAAAACCATTCTGAATTTTCTGGGTGCGCGAACAGCTGCAACAAATATGTGTCAAGTCGATCGGGATAAACCACGAAATTACCTATGATTCTATTACAAAAAGGCACCTTCTCCTCCGTTGCCTCGCTTTTTAAAGGGCAGGGGGAACGCCCCCGTCATTCCACCCCTCTGCGGGGTCTCTGGCAGCAGTGATCACACCCACCTTATTGATCCTGCCATCAACGCATCCGCAAACTGTGATTGGATGCCTGCATCCTACACCAACGGACAATCTTCTGATACTCGCGGGCATCCTATCTGCTGAGCTTCGTCGCAAAGGAGCCACGTTGCCTCTAGCACGCCGTGCCATGGAGTCTGGACACCTGCTCCACTCAGCGCTCACCTATCCATCTAGTGGGAATGCACGGCATCTCAAATCGAGACACCCATTTGTACCCGCCGCACAGCAAGTCATCAGTTCATCTGACAATAACAGAAGGTGGCGCTCTGGGTGAATGACCGATGGAATGCAGAGTGATAGGAGAGCACTGCGAGACACATGTTTTCATCCACGTCATCGACATCCATCTTCCTGGAATGGCCCTGCCAAGATCAGCATAGGTATGGATTAACTGTCATCCTACCGGTTTGACTACCTCCGCTCCGGTGACGGACGTTTCCGCTTCTACTCACACAAGTGTGACATGGCCCCTTTTGTGGCTTGTGAGTGTGGCGCAGAGTAACAGACCATTGACCATGTTGTCCTTCACTGTCCAATCCATCGACCTTCTCATAGGGAGCATGGGCTGACGGTTCTGGATGTCGAGACTATCGATAGACTTCTCAATACCTGCCGCGAGATCCTGTACGGTCTAGCAGTGGATTAGAAGAACTCGCTCAAACGATGAAGTAGTGGTGTTGTCTACAGTCTACACCACCATACAAACTTTTTTTCTTTTATGTCGCTTGTTTTTTCTAGGAATTTTCTAGCTCAACCAGTGATTTTGTGGAATAATTCATTGGAAGGTGCCACGTGTGCAGTATTACATTCTTTGACCTGCTGTTAATTCGAATGATAGAATACTAAATACTTTCACATTTTCTGACTATGGACCTACAAATGTCCTGTTGAAGAATGAAAAGGAGCAAGATCAACATGCAGACAAAATCAACGAAGTCCTCACTGCAGACAAACAAATGAAACCATCTTCGCAACTCGCTCGAGAACAAAATACACTTCCGCACACCTCCGCGGCAAAAGCCTAATTCAGATCAAACACAATCTGACAACCAGTCCGGCAATACGAGAATTTTTCTTTCTGTCACGGAAATGATTTTAAGTTATAGCCTTAACGAATCACTGCTGACGCTCGTTTCTAGTTATGAACTATCGGGACTTGAAGATAGCCAGGTGCTTTTTGACATCAACGGGGATCACTAGAAAAAACGATTTCTTTCAGTCCAAGCATAACTGTTGCAAGATCAAAAATATACTTTAATGTTAAAATCTCTGCAGCATTCGAAATGATTTGCTAAAGCACATTCAAAATTCAAAGAATCGATTTCACGGCTCCAAGAAGTTAAAATAACTGTATTCAAAACATGTTAATCGATGAAGTTAAAACGAAATATTAATTAGGTGTAAACCACAAATTTATAACGCAATTATCTAAACCAGCTATGTCCAGCTCGTGGCCCACTGACAATATGCGGCCCAGTCGAAGGTTTTGTGCGGCCCAGCTTAGGTTTTCGTTGCAGTATAAGTAGGCTACATATTGCCAACCTGGCAATATTTGATATTCTTGAATTTGACATTTTTGATGCAGTGGTCCTTAATGCCACTTTATCACGTCTATATTGCGTAGCGAGAGATTTCCATGTGTCCACTGGCACATTGGTGCAAAACGTTTTACTAGTTTCCTGATTTCTACCCTGGTTCCATTGGCACTAAACTTGCCTATGCAATCACAATTACGAAGTTGTTATATGTGCCAAACAGTCGTTACCGTTGCAGTTAGGATTCGAACGCTTTCAGTACATTGGCTTAAACCAGTGTTTTTCAACCTTTCTGCTGCAGTGGAACCTTCCGCAAATGTTTGCGTTGCTCATGGAACCCTATGCAACTGTGAAACAGTGGTACTGCTACTACCACATAGAACTATGGTTGCGCATTTCGTCCCAGGCAATTTGGGTCAGTTTCGGCGGAACCGTGGCAGCAGCTCGCGGAACGGAACCCCAGGGTTCCGCGGAACACCTCTTGAAAAGCACTGGCTTAAACAAAATTTATTTACTAAGATCACTGTAAGTCATTCAATGTGCGGCCCTAATTAAAACAGTGACACAATTTTTGGCTCAGCAAGCAATTTCGGTTGGACATAGCTGATCCACACATCAAATCACAGCAATTTCGTCTCTACAAGAAAACAAATCAAACAAACACACGTTTTGTGCAATAGCATTTGTTTGCCGTAATTTCGACCTAAAGAGAAGAAATGAAAAGCTTCTCACTCTTCGCACTGCACTGAGTTAGCTGGGGCCACATAATTACTGGGTATGTAGCCCGTCTTCTGAGTCGCAAGCGAGCGGGCCTCCCACCAATTTTCTCTGAATGCAAGAAAAAAAGAAAAACATGTAGAACGCGGTATATGCCGTGAAGCACTTATGTCCGACAATCAACGCTGTGGTGCGAGCCAAAAAGTGAACGCCGCTTTACACAAGCTGTATTAACTGCAGAGCAGAACGACAAAAACTTTTGAGCTCTAGGTTTGCTTCACAGGACCGGCCCTAGCAGGTGCGGGCCCAATGCAAGACCCAGCCGCAGCACCCCTCTGAGCAGTGTCTTTATGATGTCATCGTGTTCAGTCAACCGTGCCATACGACAGGCCCGTAACTAAGGGGGGAAGGGGGTTTCCCCCCTGAATAAATGTTTGCCTCCCCAGAAAAATCTGTTAGATATAGTTTAAAACAGTTGGAGATAGTTCAAAAAATTTAGACCTTCTCACAAAACCCTTCATCCCCGTAGTATCTGAAGCTGCTTACGGGCCTGCTATAAGACCAAGGTAGAGCGCAGATGTAAAGCCGCAGCACGAGAACTGAGCACGTTTGCTAACGTTCGATAATTGAGGAAATTTATCGCTGGTTCTAATGAGAGCGTTTTTGTTAACAATGAGATTTATAAGCCGTTTCTATTGCATTCGCAAGTGCAAGGGATATCTGGAAAAAAATAAACAATCTACCTGAACACCATGGAGCGGAGCCCCCAGAGGCGCGGGATCAGTGCATCAGTGCAGCTGCATCAGTTGCATCGGCTTAAGGCCGGCCCTGTTGCTGCAAGCTTTCGAAAAATCAATCAGCTGGCCTCTGCTTTCTTCGCTTTGCGGTGATTCAAACTTGCACATATATGTATTCACATAACTAGTTTCAACCACAGAGCTCAGATGAATCCATTCGCAAATTGTTTTAAAAACTACATACAACTTGCATTTGGCTCTATGACACGACGGCAACGCTAGTATTGCTTATGAAGCGCACGATACTGCAGCACTTATTAATTTTTCAAGAATGTGGGGTAGACAAGATAATAGTAGATTTTTTCATCCATGCTGTGCAGTAGCGCAGCCAAGAACTTTGTTCGGGAGGGGCCAGTCAATGACGTCGTCAGTCACTGACGTCTTTCTAACAGATGAAAATTGATACAAACCACCCGTAAAATCTAAGTTCCTTTCGGAAGGAGGATGGAGCATGGCCTCATCGGCTCATTCTGACTGCGCCACTGATGCTGTCGTTCGACAGCGCCATGCGCCAATCATAATCTAAGTTAAACGGATATCACAATTTCTCTGCAGAAGGATAAGCTACACGTTGAAATAGTATCCATGTGCTTAGACTCGTCTTCTTAGATCCAGNAATAGCTAAAAATTGGAAAACGCAGTAACACGCATGTTTCACAGAAAGATNTTTCAAAAAATTTTCAGANAATGTGCTCTTACCCTTAATCAATGGCGTACGCAGAAAATTTTCGTAGGGGGTTCATTCAGTGGCATATGGTGGTCATTTGTATTTGGTGTGNACTGTTTGTAACATCACAATTTGACNTNAAATTCANGTTTCCAAACTAACGTTTTAGCGACGTTNGTTGACATAATATGCATATTCTTCTACACGCACTCCCACAATTTATGTGTCATTGAACTGAATATAAATTATCAGCGCTCTAGGTTACGATATCGGAGGAAAATAAACTCAACGCTACGACGACACAGCAGTTTATAACTGCAAAAATATCAGGCTGCACGTTAAAACACCAGATTAAAACAAACTCATCATTGCGTCAGAGAAATTTGCAACTGCAAAATGAGGTTGCATCAATGTCTTGTCGAGTACGAGCAGTGGATCACAGAAAATGTGCGGCTGGACTGTCTGACGCACAACCAGATTTGCAAGATCGAATCTTGTTAAACTACACAAGACTTGACGATGCGCATTAAGAACGCGAGAAAACTTTCGACTTTTTGTAATGTACAGAAGTCCAGCAAATTTCAGTTTTCCTTTTTCCTTGATGAGACATTATCAAATGCCTGGACGCTTTTATGTTAACAACTGCTGGTTTTGAGCTCGTGCAACAGTTCTATCATGCNACANAAATTGGCAGAGCCAGTGCGGTCAGCGCATGCGCTGATCAGCCATGGCAGACAAANTAAAGACNATTGTTTCGGATAAAGTGAAATATCGCGGAACACAATCTTAAATATGCGTAGTGGACGAAAGATATGCAAAAATTAGTGAGATGGTTTCTAGATGCAGACGATAACCCACATTCTCACCAAAACCCAATTATTACTTTTTGGCCCATTTACAATTTTCCTTGAAATTTGCATGCAAATTCATTCCGTGGTTTTGCATTAAGGCGACAAATTAACAAGCAAAAAGTATGCAAAAATAAACACTTCAAACGCTGGTTGTCTGGAAGTTGCCCAACTGTAGACCGCCGGCGCACGAAATATTCGTGGACCGGTGCACGATATACTCGTACTTCACTTCAAATGCCAACCGTTGAGCACCGGGTCGTATGTTTTCCTCTGTAAAGTACGAACATTTCGTACAAGTCCCTAGCAACCAGAAACATATATTTATAATGTGATTTGGTGTACGGTGTTGTCAACAGAGCATTTCGAAGCAACCATGGTATATTTTGCCTGCAGTCACGCACGCGTTTCGCCGAGTGCGGAAATGAGGTCGGCCTGCTGCAACCATGTGGCTGATTGTCTCGTCACATTGCATTTCATTGGGAGCGGTTTCAAATGTAATGTGGATAAACAATCACTCAGAAATTTTCTTACTGAGTTAAAACCTATCATGTAGAGATTTGACAATTTTTGCTTGAGCATAAATATTTTTTTCGACAGCAAGTAACTGCTTCAGCCGTGTGTTCGACGCTGCTTCACAAACATTCGCTCTTGGCAGATTTCAAATGGCCCGTTAGTGTAAAGCATTTGTGAACGCATGCCAATGCGATGTGGATAAATAATTACTAAGAAACTTTTTTACTGAGTTAGAACATCTCATGTAAAGATTTGAAGATTTTTGCTTTAGCATAAATATTTTTTTCGACAGCAAGTAACTGCTGGAGCCGCCTGTTCGGCTGCTTCAAAAATATTCGCACTTGGCAATTTCCCCTGCTTCACAAACATTCGCACTTGGCAATTCGCGCTGCGTCGCAAACGTTTGCACTTGGCAGTTTCCAAACGGCCCATTAGCGTAAAGTCTTTGTGAGCCAGGAAGGGCATCGCGAAGAATAACACCCATTGATTTGCGAAAAAGCAGTAATTCAGTGATAGCAGCGTGTGATCTTTCCGCTGCTTGCCAACAATAAAGACCAATGGAGATTTAGAGTTCAACTGAGAACAATAAAATTTGCTGCCAACAATAGCTTGCATTGCACCCTTGCCACTCGTCCCTTCCTATCGCAACAACGGCAAGCACCTGAACGTGCGTGCATAACTTTTTCACAAATCTCAAACCATTTTTACAGACAGCAGACAAAAATGTTGTGATTTTTTCTCGCGTTTCGTGCACTACCATCTTGACATGCGGCTGCTACAAGGTCATGACAACATGTTCTGTGATATTCACATTTTTGCTGCATCAACAACAACAGCATAAGCGTTACTTTTCAGCATCCAAAAGCTGACAATTGTCGAATGCTCAGGCGACGTGCAAATATAATTTTGAGTTATTTTCTTGTGCAAACCAAAATTTGCGTTGCTTTTTCGTGCAAAAATAAAATTTTGCGTGTTTTTTTGTCGTACAATGTGTGTAATAATTTTTTCGTAGTTCAGTTAGTGCAACGAAAATATCTATGAAGGTTTTACGAATCGAAACGAAATAGTGCTGTAAGTTTTAGCCAAATCGAACCCAAACTGAGTTATTTAGCGATCGGCAAAGCACAGCTGAACGCGTGTGCGTTTTCGGACGGAGTCGAAAAACAGAAATGCTGTCTAGAACCAGGTGATATAAAAACTGTTATAACTTTTCTTCTCTACAATGTTTTAATTCAAAACTTGGCAGGATGCTTTTTAATAGCTATAGCAGCCGTTCCTGTGAATTTTACATTTTTCCCATTTTTGGAATAGGTGCAGTGAACTTTCAAAATCAAAAAACGGCAAAGTCACCC